>JABLTO010149051.1_pt1 | contig 17584 bp, 17 predicted proteins | sample 7160091 | NCBI WGS metagenome assembly JABLTO01 (sample SAMN14651225, study PRJNA627086) | human gut metagenome | isolation source: feces | host: Homo sapiens
AAAAAAGCAGGGCCGAAGCCCTGCTATAAATTTTTGCGGAGTTGGCAGGTAAATATAAGAGCGGTCAGCGTAGTCAACTCGCTTTGACGAGTACCAACACGCTGTTGTTTGGCACGACGATCTGTTCCTGTTTGGTGGGAATGGGCGGTTTTTTGTACTGGCGCAGGGCTTTTTGGATTTGCTGCTTGACTTCCAGCAGGGCGGCATCCAGCGTAGGGGTCTGCACTTCAATTTTTGGAAAGTCAGGAACATGGGCAGTGCAGCCGTCTGCCGAGAGTGTACAAAGCACAGGATAAGGCTGGTTCTCTACGGAGATACTGTACTGCATCCCGAACAGATCGTCCATCTTATCCATTTCGTGGCGCTTGTGTTCGTCCATGCTGTGGACATAAGTATCCATTGTGAACGCTACCGAGTAGTGACCGAGGATGGACGACAGCGTTTTGTAATCCATGCCGCGTTCCAGTGCGCGGGTGGCGAAGGTGGGGCGCAGGGCGTGGAAGGTAAAGGGTCCGATGTCGGCATCTCTCAACAGGCGGTCGTAGTAATCCTTGAAAGTTTTTTGCTCAAAGTAGTGACCAAACTCGTTGGTGACGATGAAGCCATCGTCGGTGTACTTATCCCCTGCCCGCTGCTTGTCCTGCGCCTGTTGTTGTTTCCAACGAGCAAGCTCATCTGCCATTGTGCGGGTCAGTGGAATCGTGCGGCGAGAGTTTTTCGTTTTGGGAGTGCCGAATACGATTTCAGTTTTGTTCTCGCCGTCGTGGGCTTCGTACTTGGCAAGACGGTTGATGGTGCGCCTAACATGAAGTTGGGCGGTGCTGAAATCAATGCTTTATCGCGGCCTGAAAAAATTGGTCTTTCTGTGCGTTGTATCGTTAAATATCGCAAAATAAAGCACGATATTATGGAAAAATGCTCTAAGAGCCATTTTGTGGTTTTTAGTAGTGTTTAATGCAATTATGGAAAAATAATGGAAAATTTTGCAGTCCTATAATTGACGCTGTTACAGAATCCCGGCGGATGCAAAAACCTGCCGCGAAATGCGACTGCATTTTGCAAGCCTTGCTGTATGGCCCCTGTAAGCGCCTGTAAAGGCTTTTCTGTTTGGAAATATATCTTGATATCTTGCACAGCAAAGCGCCTATAACGTGCCTGTTTGGGGCTGTGGGATGGGGAGCCGACGAAGCGGGACACCCTTTTGAAGAGCAAACAAAAAAGCGCCCCTTGCGGAGCGCTCTGGTTGCTATCAAAGAAGGTCCATGACTGCGCCTATTTCCATACTAGCTTCATAAGCACATGCGTTAATCATTAGCTGTATGTCATCCACGTCATGCCCTGTTTTTTCTTTCAGCTTTCCCTCGAAAGTGTTTACAATGATATTGCTTAACACTTCTACAGCGCAGTTCAGGAAGAAAGCACGGTCAAGACGGTCAGCTGCTGTGCTGTTAACAGTATATTCGCACATATCGTTACCGGTCATTGTTCATCCATCCTTTCGCAAGCCCATAAGGCTGTTAATGTTGTATTCCCGTTCAAGAATTAGCTTTGTTGCTATACACCAAAGCTGTTCCAGCTGTTCGTCTGTGGTGCTCTCTGCCAGCTTGTTTAATGCGGCAATATATGCCGCGCGGCAAAAGTCCTGCATAATATCAAACCTCCTTAAAAGCGCCCGTATAGCCTGTTAGCGCTATTTATTTCTTTATGTCCCGGTGACAGCTATATTATATGTCATTGTACAATGATTTGTAAATAGGTATATTGTACAATGATTATATAAATTTCATGGCTATTTTTATACTTGTACAATGACATAAAAGACGTTATAATATTTGTACAATGGTAAAGTGTAAATTTGAAAAAGGCGGTGCTGGCATGGCAAATTCACATACAAAGGCGGTCAATAAGTATAATGCGGCAAATTACGATTCTCTACGCATAGTTGTTCCAAAAGGCCAAAAGGAAAAAATCAAAGCTCATGCAGAAAAGCGTGGGGAGAGCATCAACGGCTTTGTGGGGCGCGCAATCAATGAAACATTGCAGCGAGATGAAAAGGACGATACTGCATATTAAAAACCCCGGCGGGTATATCGAAAGCCGCCGGGATAATAGCAGGGGTGAAACGTATAAGCCTTTAATACCGCCTAATATAACGCGTTTTAAGCGTGTTTCTGTGCCGGGTAATATACTTTTCATTGCTAGCGCAAAACGTGCTGTAAAGGGCTTGCATCGCGGGCTAACGGGCGGCAGGAAGAAAAGAGCCGTGCACGGTATAAGATGAGGTCAGTCTGATTTACGTCATGCGCTGATAATAGGGGGTAGCGTTTTGTGACCCCCATCATAAAGGCACGGTAAAGATGAGGTGAGTCAGACTCACTTCACCGCAGCACAGTCAACGAACGTCAACGACCGTGACCGGAGGGGGAACAGAAAACCAGCAAGCGGGCCGGGTTAGTGCCTTGTGCAGCCGAAAAAAATAAAAAGGCACCCGCCGGGGGAATCCATTAAGCGGATACCCTAAAGGGGGTAAGTTTTGCGTACCCCCCCTGAAACAGGGTGGTAAATTGCCACCTACCCCGCCGAAATAAGGGGTCATCAAGTCAGTGACCCCTTTTATTTTATATCAAGACCGGCAGGTTGTGAGCTAGATTCATACCCTTTCATAGCAGCTAAAAACAAAAACCGCCGCCCAAAAGGGCAACGGCTTTGATTCTGATAAGGGCAATAATGCTGGAAGATATGTCGGCATCACTAAAAAGAGCGATATAGCGTAATACGTGCGCACATCACTAAAAAAACAAGTACCACGAAAAGCGGTCATCGTAAAAAGGGCGAGAACATTTCCGCTATGCCAAAATGGCACATGGGTTCCGCCAAAATGGCATAAGATACGTTAGTTACAAGCCCATTTTTTCTCTAACCTTGTGCCAAAATGGCATAACCAGTGAATTTTTTGATGCTTTAGCCTTATGCCAAAATGGCAGACATATTTATAATATAAGCCATGTACTTCGGCTTATTGCGGCGTTTTCCAGCGAACAGAAAACCGGTAGTTAGTCTTTGAACGGTTACTTCGCCCGCTTGCCTCAATGTCAATAAAACCAGCTTTTACAAGTGCTTCAACATTCCGTATCAGTGTGCGGTTCGCAATTCCGTAATTTTCAGCAGTTCGGCGTGAAAATTGAAAAGTGGGTTTCCCTTTGGCTTCCAAAACCATGCACTGATAGCACCAACGGTCTGTAGTTGTCAGCGCAAGAAAGGCCGGATGTTGCATTAGCGTGGCACCCATTTGAATAAAAATAGGCTCTGTGCTGTCAGTTGTGCCAGCACACCAATAGGGGAGTTTGTAAGTAGGCTTTGAAGGCTTTCGGCTCATAAATAGCTTTCAAGGTCCGTCTGCCCCAAAGGCATCCCCAACCGCCGGGCAACAGGTGCGATGGCCAGCAGCCCATGCTTGCAGCGGGCGGACTGTACATTATAAAAAGCTGCCATTTCCTTTTGTGCGGTTTCCGGGTCATCGCTGGGTAAAAAATACCCGCCATGCCCGCCGGGCGCGTAAAGTATAATTTCGCCGTTGCAACGTGCTTTCAAAATCTTGTCACGCAAACCGCGCGTGCTTGTTTGCAGCTGTGCAGCTAAAAAGTCAGAACTGACCGCATTTTCACGGCCGTGACCAAGTAATTCTAAAATTTGCATTGAAAACACCTTCTCATCTTGTTAAAATGAGAGTGGAGCAAGGGCTTGCTGGCTTTTCTCCACTCTGTCGCCGTCTGGTGTGTTGCAGCACACTGGGCGGCTTTTTTTGTTTCATAACTCCACCCGGCGGATGCCGGTTTCCTGTGGCTGTTGGGTGTTGCCGTTCATCCATGCGGCAAGGCTGCAAAGATTAACAAGCGTCTTTCGCCCGCATTGCACGCTTTTTACCTGCCCATTTTTGCATAGCGCCCGGATACGGTAAACAGGCAAACCGGATTGTTCGTGCGCCTGCCTGATTGTAGTCATTACAGGAAAATCAATCGTATTCAAGTTATTTCTTCTCCTTTCTGCTTGCTTCGTTGTTTGCACGTTTGGCACGCTTGGCCCAATACCGGGCGTTATAGTCGCGTACTCGGTCTTTGTTTTTTGCTCTCCATTCCCGGAGATAAGCCCGGCGGGCTTCTGCTGCTACATTCTCCATGTTAGAACATCCTTTCGTTCATTGACATCTCGGCGAAAAAAGGATAAACTGAAATAGTTATCTTTCGCTTATCTTATTGTAGCACGCAGGGATGCGGAAATCAAACTTTTATAAGCGTAATTTTACACGATATAACAATACACTTTTGAACACTTTTGAACGCATTTGAACGCTTTAATTTAAAACTAAATGAAACTTTGTTGCAACGAGGTGTAAGCAATGGCGAATATAAGAGCGGGAAAAAGCAAAAACGGCAAGCAGGTATACTATATCAGGGTATCCGCCGGGCTTGGTGCAGATGGGCGGTATATTTACCGCTCAGACACGTTTACACCGCCACCGGGATTGACTGCACGGCAGAGAGAAAAGGCGGCAAGACAGTATGCAGAAGAGTTTGAACAGCGTGTAAAAGATGGGGGCTTTGCTGCCCGGAATATGACTGTTGACGGCCTTGCAGAAAAGTGGATGAAAGAATACTGCGAGACGCAGCTAAAGGCGCATACCATACAAGAGTATAAAAAGCTGCTGCCGCGTGTTTCTGTTGCAATCGGGTATATCAAGCTGTCAGACTTAAAACCGGGCCATATCCAACAGTTCTATAGCCAGCTTGCACAGCCGGGAATCCGGGAAGATGGCAAATACAAGGCGCGAAAAGCGTTTATTGATGCTTTCCCCAAAGGAACACGCAAAGAGTTGCGGCAGAAAGCAGGCATTGCAGAAAGAACCCTGACGGAAGCAATGGCGGGGCGCAATATTTCCAAACGCTCAGCGGAAAAGATAGCAGCGGCGGCGGGCTGGGCTTTTACAAAAGCCTTTACTAGCACAAGTGCGGACAAACTGAGCACAAACGGCCAGCGGCATTATCATGCGATGCTTTCTTCCATGTTTGGCACCGCTGTTAAATGGCAGTTGATGGACGCAAACCCCTGTGCGCGTGTGATACCGCCAAAATTGGTACAGCCTGACATTGAATTTCTGGATGAAAAACAAATAGCCGCACTGTTGGCGGCATTGCAGGATGCGCCGAAACAGATGTCTGTTATTGTTCAAATCGCACTGTTTACGGGTGCCCGGCGGGGTGAAATATGCGGCCTGCGATGGTCTGACCTGAATTTTGATACTGAATTGATGACGATCAACCGCAATCTTTCCTATATCGCACATAAAGGCATGATATTCGATTATCCTAAAACGAAAAAAAGTCTCCGCTGCTTTACGATGAGCGGAGACTGTATAGAACTATTGAAAGATTATAAGCGATTTCAAGCACGGGAGCGCTTGAAGGCGGGCACATACTGGATGCAGGAAATAGTAATTGAGGGCGGCAAACGGGTAAAGAATGACCTGTTATTTACAAGGGCAGACGGAAACCCGATTGACCCGTCCAGCGTTTCCGCTTGGTTCCCTGAATTCTTGCGCGAACACAACTTGCCGCCATGCCGGTTCCACAGTTTACGGCATTCAAATGCGGCACTTATGATTGCGGCCCATGTGCCAGTAACTACCGTTGCCGGACGGCTGGGACATGCGCAGGTATCCACAACAACAAACATCTATGCGGGCTTTATCCGTTCGTCTGATGCAGCCGCTGCGGATGCGCTCGGAAGTGTTTTTGAAAAGATTAAAAAGCACCAGGAAATAGGCTGAAAACGTGATTTCAAATAGATTTATGGAAAAATTATGGAAAAATCAGCGTGAAACTGCCTGAAAAACAGCAAAAAATAAAGCCGCGATACATCGAAATGAAACGATATATCGCGGCTTTTGCGTTGGAGCTGGTGGCCGGACTTGAACCGGCGACCTGCTGATTACGAATCAGCTGCTCTACCAACTGAGCCACACCAGCACAACAATAATAGTATACTGGATTTTTGGCACAAGTCAAGGGGAAACGGGGCAAAAGTTGAAAAAATATTCTGGGTGGGATCCTTTTGTTCATGACGACCAAAAAGGTTACAATCATCCCCTGCGTGGATTTTAACATGCAGGAGGTTAAAATTTTGTGCAACATTCATAGTTTATTTTCGACAAAACTGTGCTATAATTCAAATTGAAGGATTATGGCTATCTGTAATCTTTTACCACAAAAACTGCAAAAACAGGCGTAAAAGCGTGCGGGCTGGCCCGGCGGCTGACGCCTGGCTGCACAGGAGGTACCATATTGGCCGAAAAATCAGTCGAATTAGACAGCATCGAACTGGCCGCCGCCATTTTTGGCAACTGTGACCAGAACGTAAAACTGCTGGAAAATGAGTTCCACGTCACGGCGGTCTGCCGTGGCTCCCTGCTAAAGTTTACCGGTGAGCCAAAAGACGTGGAAGCTGCTGTGCATGCAGTGGACGGCATGGTGACCCTGATGCAGAACCACACTCCGCTGGAGGAACAGACGGTGCGCTACTGCATCAGCCTGGCCCGCGGCGGCGAGGAAAAGCGCCTGCGGGAACTGAACGATGATTTTGTCGCCGTTACCGCCAAAGGCCGCCCCATCCACCCCAAAACGCTGGGCCAGAAAGAGTACCTCTCCGCCATCCGCGCCAACTCCATCACCTTTGGCGTGGGGCCTGCCGGTACGGGCAAAACCTACCTGGCTGTGGCCATGGCAGTCAAGGCGTTCAAGTCAAAAGACGTCAGCCGCATTATTTTGACCCGCCCCGCCGTGGAAGCGGGGGAGAAGCTGGGCTTTCTGCCCGGCGATTTGCAAAATAAGGTGGACCCCTATCTGCGCCCGCTGTATGACGGCCTGTTTGACCTGCTGGGGGCGGAAACCTTCCAGAAGCTGGTAGAAAAGCAGGCCATTGAGGTGGCCCCGCTGGCTTACATGCGCGGCCGCACGCTGGACGATGCCTTTATCATCCTGGATGAAGCCCAGAACACCACCCCCGAACAGATGAAGATGTTCCTGACCCGCATGGGCGTGGGCAGCAAAGTGGTAGTGACGGGCGATGTGACCCAGGTGGACCTGCCGGAAAAGACCCGAAGCGGCCTGTTGGATGCCCTGCATATATTAAAGGGGATTGACGGCATTGCGCAGGTTTACCTGACCGAAAAGGACGTTGTGCGCCACCGCCTGGTACAGCAGATCGTAAAAGCCTATGAGCGTGCCGCCCAGCCGCCCAAGCGGGCCCCGCAGGCCAAGCCGGAAACGGCAAATACGTAACGGATCAAATGCGTAACGGATAAAGTATAAAAATAAAAATGATTTATAAACGGTGCCCAACGGCACCGAACAAAAGCACAGTCAGGAGGCAGATTTCCTATGTCTAACAAAGTATTGATCACCAATGAGCAGAACGCGGTCAAAGTTCCTTCGGGGCTTCGCATCCTGATCCGCCGCAGCTGCAATGCGGTGCTGGAATACGAAAACTTTGACGGCCCGGCAGAGATCAGCGTGACCTTTGTGGATAACGCCCGCATCCACGAGCTGAACAAGCAGTACCGGGATAAGGATGCCCCCACCGATGTGCTCAGCTTCCCCATGGCAGAAAACGGGGAGTATGATGTCGACGAGGACAACGGCTGCAAGATTCTGGGCGATATCGTGATTTCTATGGAGCGCGCCATGGAACAGGCCGAACTGTACGGCCACAGCCTGCAGCGCGAAGTTGCCTATCTGACGGTACATTCCATGCTGCACCTGCTGGGCTATGACCATGAATCCAGCGGGCTGGAAGCGGTACGTATGCGCGAAAAAGAGGAAGCTGTTCTGATGCAGCTGGGCCTGCCGCGCACCGTCAGCTACACCAACGACGAAGTGTGAGCTGTACATGAAGCCCAAAAAAAAGAATCGCATGCTGACGGACCTTGCCCGGTTTGGGCACGGCTTTGTTTACGCATGGCACGGCATCTGCGCAGCTGTTTTGGAGGAACGCAACTTCCGCTTCCACCTGTGTGCGGCACTGTATGTATTTGCCGCGGCGCACATGGCGCACATTGACGCCACCGGCGTGGCGCTGCTGGCCATCTGCGTGTTTATGATGCTTGGCATGGAGCTGATGAATTCCGCCGTGGAGCGCGCTGTGGATAAGCCGGATACCACCCACTGGTGGAGCGCCGGTGCCGCCAAAGATATGGCGGCTGGAGGCGTGCTGGTCACGGCGTTTGGTGCGGTGGTCGTGGGCATCTGCCTGTTTGGCAACGCGGCTGCTCTGAACGCCATCTGGACCAGCGTGACGGCGACGCCGCTCAGCACGGCGCTTTGGGTGCTTTCGCTGGTGCTGGCCTACCTGTTCACCTTCCGCCTTGGCAAGCAGGAACAGGTCAAAACCCCAAAAGAAAATAAAACCGAAGAAAAATAAGGCCCGGCTGCCCAACTGTGCAGCAAGGGTGAACCCAACTGGGCCAAATAGCCCGCAGATTGCAGCAGATTGAAAGAGAAGGTACGAATGCAGAAGAACCACAATGAACCTGAAATGCCCTCCAGCGTGTTTGTGGCCCTTGTGGGCCGCCCCAACGTGGGCAAATCCAGCCTGACCAACCACCTGGTTGGCGAAAAAGTTGCCATCGTGACCCAAAAGGCACAAACGACCCGCAACCGTATTACCGGCATTATCACCAAGGGGCCAGTACAGTATGTGCTGCTGGATACCCCTGGCATCCATAAGCCGCGCAACCGGCTGGATTCCCGCATGACCCAGACCGCAGCCGCCAGCCTGAAGGATGTGGATGTGACCCTGATGCTGTTTGAGCCTACCGGTGAGTTTACCGAATCCGAGCTTGGCATGGTGGAAGCCCTGCGTAAAGCAGGCCCGGCGATCGCGGTCATCAACAAGGTGGACCTGCTGAATGATTTTGCCGCGCTGGAAGCCCGCAAAAAGCAGGTGGAAGAGTTCGGTATTTTTGATGCGATCGTCACCGTTTCCGCCAAGGATGGCACCGGCTGTGAAGAATTGTTCCCGCTGCTGAAGCAGTACGCCAACCCCGGCCCGCATTACTTTGACGATGACGCTTTTACCGATATGCCGGAAAAAGAGCTGGTGGCCGAGCTGGTGCGCGAAAAAGCCCTGCTGTTCATGCGGGAAGAAATCCCCCACGGCATTGCCGTTACGGTGGAAAGCTTCAAAGAACGCCCGGACAGCGATTTGATCGACATCAGCGTGGAGATTTGCTGCGAGCGCAAGAGCCATAAGGGCATGATCATTGGCAAGGGCGGCCAGATGCTGAAAAAGATTGCCTCCGCCGCCCGCATGGACTGCGAGGAACTGCTGGGCGCCCGCGTGAACCTGCAATGCTGGGTAAAGGTGCGCGAGGACTGGCGCGATAACGACCGCCTGCTGGATAACCTCGGTTTTGCCAAGCCGTAACAGCGGGGAGACTGCGCGAACCCTGTCCAACCACACGGTTGGACAACTTTTCCACGCATGGATCGGTATGATGGTGGCAAGCTAATCCGTAAAGGGGGCGGGCCATCATGCCAGGAAATGCTGAAACCGACGGAATCCGCGCCGCACAGTGGCAGAAATTTGCTGCCAGCGGCAGTATTTATGACTACCTTGATTACCGCAGCACTGCGCCGCAGGGCATAACCACGGGGGAAAACAATGCAGATCAACACAATGGGGCTTGTCCTGCGTGCGGTCCGGGTGGGCGAAGCCGACCAGATCCTGACAGTGCTGACACCGGGTAACGGGGTGCTGTCAGCATCCGCCCGCGGCAGCCTGCGGCTGAAAAACAAGCTGTTCAGTGCCTGCGGGCTTTTCTGTTATTCAGAATTTGCCATTACACTGGGCCGCAAAACCAATTTTATTGACAGCGCCGCTGTCAGCAAGGTGTTCCACGGGTTAAGCAAAACCGTGGAAGGCACCGCCCTGGCAGCCTATCTTTCGGAGCTGACCATCACGCTGGCGCCGGAGCCGCCGGAATCGGCAGACTGCCTGCGCCTGCTGCTGAACACCCTGTACATGACCGCTGAGCAAAAACGCCCGCTGCGCCAGCTGAAAGCTATTTATGAAATGCGCACCATGACCCAAGCGGGATACATGCCGGGGGTGCTGGCCTGCGATGTATGCGCCCGGTATGACGGCTGTGATTTTTACCTGGACCCGGTAGCGGGCCGTCTGCTGTGCGCCGACTGCGCCGCCAAAGAGCACCGCGCCCCCAACCTGGACCCCGGTGCACTGTATGCGCTGCGGCATATCTGTTTGGCAGAAGATGCCAAACTGTTCAACTTTACCCTGACAGACCAAAGCCAGCGCCGCCTGGGCCGTGTGTGTGAACAGTACGTGGCGGCTCACCTGGACTATCAGCCCAAAAGCCTTGAATTTTTGCACGGTGTGCTGGAATAACCGTGCACGATAGATGATACGATAAAACAAGATTTTTGACCCATCTGACCCAACAGGAGTAACCAATTTATCTATGGACGTTTCCTACCGTACAACCCTGGAACTGGATAAAATTATTGCCCGTGCGGTGCAGTTGTGCACCTGTGCGGAAACCAAAGAGATGATGCGCGCCATTGAGCCGTTTGCCACAACGGAGGAGGAGCGCTACGCCCTGGCCCAGACCAACGCCATCAACGCCCTGCTGCTGAAAAACGGCAGCCCGCGCTTTGGCGCTGTGCATGAAGTGCGCCGCGTGGTGGCCCATGCGGCCAAGGGCGGCATTCTTTCGATGGGCGAGCTGCTGGAAATTGCTGCAGCGCTGCGCAATTTTTCCGGCCTGGCCCAGTGGTACGGCCTGACCGACCACGATATGCTGCCCACCGATGACCTGTTCTTTGCCCTGGCTCCTCAGCCGGTGCTGGAAAAGCAGATCGGCGAGTGCATCATTTCGCCGGAAGAAATGGCCGATACCGCCTCCGTCACCCTGCGCGACCTGCGCCGCAAGATCCGCGCGACGGAGGACAGCATCCGCACCAAGCTGGATGCCATCATCAAAAACTCTACCACCAACAAATTTTTGCAGGATGCTGTGGTTTCCATCCGCAACGGCCGCTATGTTGTGCCGGTTCGTGCCGAGTACCGCGGCGAAGTCGGCGGCGTCATCCACGATGTTTCCTCCACTGGCTCCACCGTGTTTGTGGAGCCCACCGCTGTGGTGGAAGCCAACGCCCGCATTATGCAGCTGCACGCCCAAGAGCAGGAGGAAATCACCCGCATTCTGACGGCGTTCTCCGGCCAGGTGGCATCGCTGGAGCCGCAGTTCAGCTACAGCTATGACGCTATGCTGCAAATTGACCTGCTGCTGGCCAAAGCCCGCCTTGCGGTGGAGCAGAACGCCTTTATGCCGCAGGTGAACGATAGCTGCCGTTTTGCACTGAAAAAAGCCCGCCACCCGCTGATCGACAAGAAAAAGGTCGTGCCCGTGGATATTGCCCTGGGCGAAAAATATGATACCCTTGTCATCACCGGCCCCAACACCGGCGGCAAAACCGTCAGCATCAAAACGGCCGGCCTGCTGAACGCGATGGCCCAGCACGGCTTCTTGATCCCGGCGCACGAAAGCAGTACCGTCTGCCATTTTGATGAATACCTGGTGGATATCGGCGATGAACAGAGCATTGAACAGAGCCTGTCCACCTTCTCCGGCCATATGAAGCGGATCACCGGCATTCTGGAGCTGGCCGGCCCCGATACCCTGACCCTGATCGACGAACTTGGTGCCGGTACCGACCCGGCAGAGGGCGCGGCGCTGGCCGTCAGCATTCTGGAAAGGCTGCGTAAGCAGGGCACCCTGCTGATGGCCACCACCCACTACGCCGAGCTGAAAATTTACGCGCTGGAAACCCCTGGCGTGGTGAACGCCAGCTGTGAGTTTGATGTGGAAAGCCTGGCCCCCACCTACAAGCTCAGCGTGGGCGTGCCCGGTAAGTCCAACGCGTTCCTCATCAGTGCCAAGCTGGGCATTCCGGAAAGCGTCATCGATGCCGCCCGTAATCATATGTCCAACGATGATAAGCGGCTGGACAGCGTTCTGGCCCAGCTGGATGATTTGAAGCTGCAGCTGAAAGCCGCTGAGGACGAAGCCGAAAAGGCCCGCTATGAAGCAGAGCATGCCCTGGAAAGCGCCGAGAAAAAGCGTGATGCCCTGATCAAACAGGGCGAGGAAGAGCTGGAAGCCACCCGCCGCAAAGCCCATGAGCTGATGCAGGATGTGCAGAACCAGGCATATGCCCTGACGGACGAGCTGCGCCGCATCCAGAAAGATGAAAAGCCCAACGCCGCCGCCCGTGCTGTGCGCGCCCGCGAAATTGCCCGCAAGGATACAGAGCAGCTGCTGAACCGTACCGAGAAAAAGCAGCCCAAGCGCCAGTTTGTACCGCTGAAAGAGGTCAAGCCCGGCCAGGAGGTCGTGATCGCGGAGCTGGACCAGCACGCCGTGGTGCTTTCCCGCCCGGACAAAAACGGCATGGTGGAAGTGCGCGCCGGTATTTTGAAAACTAAGGTCCCCCTGACCGGCCTGTGCGCCCCCGATAAGATGGATAAGCGCACCCAAAAGCAGGAACCGCCGCGCACCCGCACCCGCGTGGAGCTGAACCACGACCGCAAGTCCAGCATGGAGCTGAACCTGCTGGGCTACACCGTGGAGGAAGCCCTGGCCGAAGTGGACCGCTTTTTGGACCACGCCATGCTCAGCAACCAGAACACCGTGTATATCATCCACGGCAACGGCACCGGCGCGCTGCGCAACGCCATCCAAAAGCACCTGCGCACCCACCGCGGGGTTAAATCCTTCCGCCTTGGCCGCTATGGTGAGGGCGAGAGCGGCGTGACCGTTGTGGAACTGAAATAACGGCGGATTTGCTTCAAAATTGAACAAAAGCGGGTGCGCTGTGAAATAATCTAGTACATTTTCCCGCATTTATCTATAGCACACGCCGCCCGCGCGTGCTATTCTATTATTAAGATATATCTGAAAACAAAGAAAATGACGATATTTCGCAAACACAAGCAGGGGTTAAGGTTTTTTAGCGCAAAATCCCGCTGTGTTTGTAGAAATAGACTGAATTTTCGACTTTTCAGATACACCCTAGGGGAATGCCCCAGGGGCAGCGCTGTACCGCTGCCTGCATACACTGTAACGGCCGCGCAGCTCCGCGGCTGCGAAAGAGGGATACCATGAAACCTGATTTGGAAAGCTCCCGCAGCTTTGCCATGACGCTGGCCCACCGCGCAGTGCGCGATGTGAGGCGCGATGGATTCCGCCAGCTGCGTAACTATGTGGATATGTGCGCCCTTTTGGCGCAGCGTCCGGACTTAAAGCACTTTTTTGACCATGCGCAGACCGTCTTGCAGCGCACAGACAGCCTGTATTATAAATTGATCAACAACCTTGTGGCACAGGTCAACGAGGATGCCATCTGCACCGCAGGCATCAACCTTGGGTTTGATGCCATCATCAGCTGTGCTTCCAACAACCGCAAGCAGAACGGGAAGACCCGTTCCTGGCTGAATGTGGGCTTTTGCAGCGCCCCGGAGCTGGACGATGCCATTATTCAGGCAGAGGCCGGTTCCAGCTATGCCTGGGTGCTGTATGCGGACGAGGACCTTACCCCGAAAACGGTCGCTATGCTGCAAAGCCATACCCACAGCGTGTTCTTTGTTCTGTTTGATGCCCAGAAATTTAATGAAGCAACCATGGAACGCGTTGCCGGGTGCAATAACGTGATCACACTGCTGTGCCTGCATGAGCCGGAAATTACCACCGAAGCCTGCCGCGCAGCCAACGCCATGCGCAGCAAACAGATGTTCTATGGCTTTTTGGTGGAAATGGGGCGGGCAGATGCCGCCCAGGCCGTGAATACCGACTGGCTGGATGTGCTGGCCCAGTATGGCCTGTTCTGCGTTTATACCCGCAAGCCGGATATGGATCAGCAAACCGCGGATGCTATGTACCGCCAAATCGTCCACAGCCGCATTGGCAGCGTTGCGGTCCCCGTCCTGCTGCTGGATTGGGAACATGATGTAAAATACCTGAACCGCATGATCACCCCCAAAACGGAACTGGGCCAGTGCATCCCGGAGGGAAAAACTTTCCCGCTGAATTTTGACTGAACTGCAGAATAAATAAAACCGGCAGCTTTCCCGCTGAAATAAAGGGGAAAGCTGCCGGTTTTCGTTTATTGCTTATGGAAAATAAGGGACGGAATGTACCCTGGAAGCGCTGCTTATAATACCAAAGCGCTGGGGTCAATGCCATAGCCCAGCAGAACCGCCAGATTGCAGCTGCACAGCGTGCGCAGGCCGTGGTCCAGGTCAGCTTGGTTCAGCGGCGGCATGCCATTGCGTACCCAGGGCATCAAAAGGCCCACCATGGCGCCCGATAAAAAGTTGCCGGTAAACTGGCAGTCGCGCTCGGTTGCGCTGGGCACCAGCGAGAGTAGCCGCTGGCCAAACATCTCGCTTAAGTAATGGAACACATATTCCTGCAAACAGTTCTGCCCGGTGTAAGCCAGCGCGTTTACATAAAAGGTCTTGTTCTGCAAAAGGTATTCTTCCAGATCCGTCAGCAGGGTGGACCAGCTGGCGTAATGGCCGCGCGTTACCAAAAACTGCGTTGCACCACTTTGAAAATACCAGTTCACCAGGTCGAATTTATCCTCAAAATGGTAATAAAAGGTGTTGCGCCCAACCCCGGCATGCTCCACAATATCGTTTACCGAAATTTTTTCCAGCGGGGTGGTAACCATCAGTTCCGTCAGGCTCTGCGCCAGCAATTCCTTGGTTTTGTTGGTACGGGACATCCCTTTTCTCCTTTTCCATGCAGCAAATAGATAAAAACTCATATCATGCTTATCAGATATTATAGCACACAGGCGAAAAAAATTCTACCATCCAAACCAAAAAGCGCGCAAATGCAGCGGTATTTGCCAGCTTTTGGCTGCGCTGCGGCCCGCTTTTTTGCACATACTGTGTAGGGAAGGGGATGAAACCATGCCAACCAATGGCTTACGATATCTGCGCCGTGTGGCGGCCCTGCTGGCGGCTGGCGGCGTTCTGGCGGCGGGGCTGCTGTTTGCCCTGCGGGCAGAACTGCCGGATACCTTTGTGCTGGAGCAGGGGCAGCCGCTGGCGGTAGAAAGCATGCCGTTCCTGCAAGCCGTCCCCGCCGTTCCTGCGGGCAGCGCTGCCCCCGCGGGTGTAACGGCTGCGGATAAAAGCGCGAATGTAACCCTGACCCTGCTGGGCCTGCCGGTCAAAACCGTGCGCACGGTGCAGCAGCAGCGGCGAACCGTCCAGCTGGGCGGCACCCCCTTTGGGGTCAAGATGTTCACGGATGGGGCGCTGGTCGTTGCGTTCAGCGATATCTATACCGTCCATGGCAGCGAGAACCCGGCCAAAGAAGCAGGCCTGCGCCTGGGCGACCTGATCACCCAGGCAAACGGCATCCCGGTGCGCACCAATGAGGAACTGACCGACGCCATTGCCGCCGCGGCGGGCGGCAGCGTGGAACTACGCTACCTGCGCGGGCAAAACCAGATGACCTGCACCCTTACCCCGGTCAGAGAGCGCGGCACCGATGCCCCGCGGGCGGGCATCTGGGTGCGGGATTCTTCGGCGGGCATTGGCACTTTGACCTTTGCGGATACCGAACACGGGACGTTTGCCGGGCTGGGGCACGCGGTTTCGGACAGTGATACCGGCACGGATTTAACGTTGCTGACCGGGGAAGCCGTTTCCGTCACCATTACCGGCTGCCGCCGCGGCAGTGCGGGCAGCCCGGGGGAGCTGCGGGGCGAATTTGGCGGTCAGCAGCCCTTTGGCGACATCAAAGCCAATACTTCGACCGGTGTGTACGGCGTTTTGACAAATTCCGCGCAGGCAGGGGAGAACATCCCCGTTGCCAATCTTCAGGAAGTGTACCCCGGCGAAGCAGAGATCGTGACCACGATATCCGGCCAGACGGCACAGCGCTTTGCCGTCCGCATTGAGCGGGTCAACATGACAGCTTCGGACCCCAACCGCAACCTGCTGCTGCGCATTACTGACCCGGAACTTTTGCGGGCAACGGGCGGCATTGTGCAGGGCATGAGTGGTAGCCCCATTGTACAGGACGGCTGCCTGGTCGGCGCGGTGACCCATGTGCTGGTCAACGACCCAACCCGCGGCTATGGCATCTTTGCTGCAACCATGCTGAAACGTGCCGATGCCGTGCAGGGAAGGTAATTTCCTGGGAAAAAGTGCGCATCGCACGTTTTTTACGAAAATGGTAAAACCGGAAAAGAAAAGCAAAAAGAAAACCGAACAACATCGCAGCAAGGGCAGGGGAGAAGACACGAAATGATCCGGAAGCTGTCGATAATTACGAATAGGCGAGGATTTTTGAAAGAAAAGAAAGTACGATTCTGCTTGCATGACATGGTAAAATATGGTAAAATTCTCAATGTAGAGAGCGGCAGGCAGCCGCAGATCCGAATAACAGCTCCGGGCGCCGCAAAAACCGCCGTCCGCTGGGCTGAACATGCAAGGGGAGGAATTTTTGGATGGATAAGATCAAGTTTTTGATGACCGATACCGGTGCGCAGACCACGCAGCTTTGCCGCCAGGCACTGGAAGCCAAGGGAATTGATGTGACTGTATGCGAGAAAAACGGTTCGCAGGCGCTAAAATCCCTGCTGGAAGAGCACCCGCAGGCCGTTCTGCTGGATGCGTTTATGCCGGATCTGGATGCCATCACGGTCAAACAGCGCTATGAAACCCAGGATACCCGCGGCGGCCACACAACGTTCTTTGTGACCGGTGCATTCCAGAGTGAGGAAGTGGAGCAGGATTTGCTGGATAACGGTTTCTCGTTCTTTTTCGTTAAGCCGTTTGATGAAAACGTTCTGGTCAGCCGCGTACTGAAAGCCGCCGGTTCCACCAGCCGCCCGCAGCCGGTATCGCAGGATTGTGATGAGCTGACGGTGACAGAAATTTTGCATCAGGTCGGCGTACCGGCGCACATCAAGGGCTATCAGTTCCTGCGCGACGCCATTCTGCTGGCCGTGAGCGACCATGACTATATCAACGCTGTAACCAAGCGCCTTTACCCGGAAATCGCCAAGCGCAACGCCACCACGGCTTCCCGCGTGGAGCGCGCCATCCGCCACGCTATTGAAGTCGCCTGGGACCGCGGCGATGTGGATACCCTGAACAGCTACTTTGGCTATACCATCCACAACCTGAGAGGAAAACCCACGAACAGCGAGTTCATCGCAATGATCAGCGATAAGATCCGCCTGGATAAAAAGCAGCGCAGGGCGTGAGGCAAAACGACATTCTGTGGTTGAAAAACTGGCTGATTTGAGCACTGCGCTTACGCCTGTAAATCCCGCCCTTTATTGCGGTGAAATTATAAAAACACACTTTTGACCCAATAAATAATCTATGGTAATACCGCACAATTCCCGCCTGACGGCTTAAGCACCGCTCCGGCGGCTGCGGCACGGCATCTGCGTTGCCAAAATGCTCGATAATACTTTGCTATTTT
>JABLTO010140743.1_pt1 | contig 17582 bp, 16 predicted proteins | sample 7160091 | NCBI WGS metagenome assembly JABLTO01 (sample SAMN14651225, study PRJNA627086) | human gut metagenome | isolation source: feces | host: Homo sapiens
ATCTACTTCATCCATGAGTTCGATGATCTTGTCTCCCCAAGGTCCCATTGGATCTTCGAGTGCCTTAAGCGCTGAACCTCTTACGATCGGTGTGTCGTCTCCTGGGAATTCATACTCGTCGAGAAGTTCTCTTACTTCCATCTCTACGAGGTCGAGGAGCTCTTCATCGTCTACCATATCGCACTTGTTAAGGAATACGATGATGTATGGTACGCCTACCTGACGTGAAAGCAGGATGTGCTCTCTTGTCTGTGGCATTGGACCGTCTGTTGCTGCTACTACGAGGATAGCTCCGTCCATCTGTGCTGCACCTGTGATCATGTTCTTTACATAGTCAGCATGTCCCGGGCAGTCTACGTGAGCGTAATGTCTGTTCTTTGTTTCATACTCAACGTGTGCTGTAGAGATAGTGATACCTCTTTCCTTTTCTTCCGGAGCCTTATCGATCTCATCGAATGCTACCTTGTCACCAAGACCGAGTCTTGCGTTGAGTGTAGTTGTGATAGCTGCTGTAAGAGTTGTCTTACCGTGGTCTACGTGACCGATCGTACCGATATTGATATGCGGTTTATTTCTTTCGAACTTTTCCTTTGCCATCTGGCGTTCCTCCTTTTGGGCATTACCCTGATTTTCTTAGTTTGTTTTATTTTATTTTATTTTGAGCATGGAGCTGCCTAGCAGACTTGAACTGCCGACCTCTTCCTTACCAAGGAAGTGCTCTACCGACTGAGCCAAGGCAGCAAATGTTCCGCTATCCTTTATATTTTAAACATTTTATGATTTTATGTCAACAGGATTTTAAAGTGAAACAGAGTCCTTACGATCCTGCTCAATATGCATGCATCATCAGGCATCTATTATCTCAGCAAGCTTCTTTTTAGCGCGTTGTATCGCGCTGTCTACTCCCTTGCTGGTTTTATCAAGTTTTTCAGCTATTTCTCTGTAAGAGCATCCGTTTACATACATTTTCCATACCTGAAGTTCAAGCGTGGAAAGTATATCATCAATATTCTGTGATATATAGCTCATATCCTCGCGAAGCAGGAGCATCTTCTCGGGATTTGTATCTATCTCATCGGCAAGCAGTTCTTCAAGCGGTCCTGCTCCGTCATCCCCGTCAGAGACGGGTCTGTTCAGCGAGACTGATTCGTTCAGCGGAGCATGCTTCATCCTTGATGCTCCCTTGACAGCTGATATGATCTGCCGCTGTATACACAGTTCCGCAAACGTCCTGAACGATGCTCCCTTTTTTTCATCATAATCTCTTATAGCCTTAAATACGCCGATCATGCCCTCCTGTATGAGATCCTCCTGATCTGCGCCGGCCATAAAATAAGAAGAGGCGCGATTTCTTACTACAGCCTTGTACCTGGACATCAGCTCATTTGATGCTGCTTCATCGCCCTCGCGCGACCTTCTTATAAGTTCTTCATCTCTGATCGTTCTCTCAGTGTTTTTTTCTATGACCGCCGCCTCCTCTCCGAGATCCGGTTTTTTACCCTCTCTGCCTTACAGCTTCATACATAAGTATCGCTGCGGCATTTGAAGCGTTCAGTGAATTTACGCCGCCTTTCATAGGTATGGAAACGCAAAAATCACATTTTTCCTTTACGAGACGGCTTATTCCGCTGCCTTCGCTTCCCGTAACAAAGGCTATAGGGCCTGTAAAGTCAGCTTCTGTATAAATATCTCCGTCCATATCTACAGCAGCTATCCATACACCTTCTTTTTTCAGATCTTCTATCGTCTGAGAAATGTTTGTAACTCGTGCAACATGCACATATGATGCTGCTCCCGCAGCAGCTTTCTCTGCAGTCGCCGTCACTGCTGCCGCTCTTCTCTTAGGGATTATTATTCCGTGAGCGCCTGCCGCATCAGCAGTCCTTATGATGGCGCCCAGATTGTGAGGGTCTTCTATGCCGTCAAGTATGATGATAAACGGCGGTTCATTTCTTTCAGCCGCCAGCTCCAGTATATCTGATACTTCGCTGTACTCATAATCAGAAACATGCGCTACGACGCCCTGATGCGGTCCGCCGTATGCCGCCCTGTCGAGAACAGCTCTTTCTACAATCTGAACAGGTATATTTTTATCATGCGCCATGCCAAGTATCTTTTTTACCGATCCCTCAGCGTCTCTGAGCACCATGAGTTTTGTTATGCCGCGTCCGCTTTTAAGTGCTTCCATGACCGGATTTCTTCCTATAAGAAGTCCCTCAGGCAGTTCTTCAGTGTGGAATTCTGCCTGCTTGCGGGCAGGCTGCGCCCGGCGTTCTTTTCTTTCAGGTCTTTCAGCGCGTACTGAGCGTTCTCTTTTTTCCGGCGCGCGAGCGCCGCTGCGTTCTCCGGCGTATTCCCTTTTATTTTTTCTGTCGCTCTTATTTATTTTCATGTTGCTTTTATTTGTTTTCATGTCGCTTTTATTTTTTCATGTCGCTTCTGTGCGCCATTACTTTTTCCTCCTGTAAACGGCAAATACGTATCTTACGCCGTTTTCCTCGACCGTGTCGCTCACAGATACTTTTTCCCATCCGTCCAGACCGCCGAATACAGGTATGAACGTATCCGCTTCAAGTTCTGCGTCGATCTCAGTTATATACGCCTCATCGACTTTCGGGAGCATCAGGTCATATATCTGTCCTCCCCCTATCACAAAAGCTTCTGCCTTTTCTTCATCTGACAGCATGCTTTCGAGTTCTTCGGGAGCACGGCATATTTCATATCCTTCGCCCTCAGAGATCGTAGTCGAGATCACTATATTTCTGCGCTTCGGCAGAGGCCTACCGCCGGGAAATGATTCCAGAGTCTTTCTGCCCATTATTACAGTATGACCGGTCGTCGTCGTCCTGAAATATTTCATATCAGTAGGCAGTGACATAAGCAGGCCGCCTTTAAGGCCTATCCCACCTCTTTTGTCCTGCACCGCTATAAGTTTCATTTATATATGTTCTCCTGTTATGTTTTATACTACTCAGCCACAGGTATATTTTTTATCTGCGGACCTGCCTGATAATTTTCAATAGTTATATCATCAAGAGTAAACTCGTAGAAATCCTTTACATCGGGATTGAGCTTAAATGTCGGCGCAGGATACTGCGGACGCTTTATCAGTTCTTTAACGATAGGGATATGTCTGTCATATATATGGGCATCAGCAATGACATGGACAAACTCACCCGGCTCATACCCACACACCTGCGCAAGCATCATAGTCAGCAGGCTGTACTGGTATACATTGAACGCATTCGCAGTCAGTATGTCCTGCGAGCGCTGATTAAGTATGGCATTAAGCTTGTTTCCTGTTACATTGAACGTCATGCTGTATGCGCACGGTTCAAGGTTCATTTCAGAAAGGTCTGCAAAATTGTAAATATTTGTAAGTATACGGCGGCTCTGCGGATTATTCTTGAGCTGCCATATTACATTATCGACCTGATCCATCTCGCCCTGCGCGAATTTATACTTCTGCGCCAGCTGGTACCCGTAGGCCTTTCCTATCGTATGATCTTCGCCTTCCCACTGGTCCCATATATGTCCGTCAAGCTCACGCACGTCATTTGACTTTTTCTGCCATATCCAGAAAAGTTCCTTTGTAGCGGTCTTCCACGCCGTTGGGCGCAGCGTCATCAGCGGCATTTCTTCTGAAAGGTCATAGCGGTTAACTATGCCAAACAGCTTTATCGTGTGGGCCGGAGTACCGTCAGCCCATCTTGCGCGGACCTCCTGCCCCTCTGTCGAATATCCATGGTCAAGGATGTCAGTGCACATCTTTACAAAAGTTTCATCTATCCTGCTCATTTTTCGGCCTTTCTGTTATTTTCTTTTTATATCGATACGCTCGTTTTCTATTATCCTGAATGTTTCAGCAATAATGCTTTCCAGCCTTGCGTCAGCTCCGCTGACCTCAAGGAAGCCTATGAGCGCTTCAAAACCTGTCGCCTTCCTGTATATCTTCTGATCGACATTGTGCGGCATCGATGTTATCTTATGGTTTTTGCCGCGGCGCGCCACAGACGCTTCTGCCTCAGTCAGCATATCGGCAAGGCGGTCATAAGCGCACGCCTGGGCTTCAGCCCTTACATATCTTACAGCAGCCGTGTTCAGCCTGTCCGGGCGCAGTATGCCCTTTTCAAAAACATGAAGGCGCACATAGCGCTCATAAACAGCATCACCTATATAAGCAAGGACTGCAGTGCTTACAGATGCAGGATCGTTTGATCCGCGCAGCGCGCTGCCGGCGGCGACGCCGGATATTTCCGCAGCTTCTTTATTGTTGATATTATTCATGCTTAGGCGCCACCATTTTTTCAGGTCTTACATATTCATCAAACTGTTCAGCTGTAAGAAGACCTGTTTTTACTGCCGCCTCCTTAAGCGTTATGCCGTCAGCATGAGCTGTCTTCGCTATCTTAGCTGCATTCTCATATCCTATGTACGGGTTGAGTGCAGTTACGAGCATCAGTGATTTCTGAAGATTTTCTGCGATCTTTTTTTCATTTGGAATAATGCCGACAGCGCAGTTATCATTAAATGAGATCATTGCGTCTGCCAGCAGACGAGCTGACTGTAAGAAATTATAAATTATAACAGGCATGTAAACGTTTAACTGGAAATTTCCCTGTGACGCGCCTATGCCTATCGTAACATCATTTCCCATGACCTGCGCAGCAACCATCGTCAGCGCCTCGCACTGAGTAGGGTTCACCTTGCCCGGCATGATAGAGCTGCCAGGCTCGTTTGCAGGTATGATTATCTCGCCTATGCCGCAGCGCGGACCTGAGGCAAGCCACCTTACGTCATTCGCTATCTTCATAAGGTCTGCCGCAAGCGCCTTAAATGCTCCGTGAACGAATACGATCTGATCTTTTGATGTAAGCGCATGGAACTTATTTGGCGCAGTTACGAACTTTTCGCCTGTTATCTCAGATATCTTCTGCGCTGAAAGTTCACCGAAACGTTCATGCGCGTTAAGGCCTGTGCCTACTGCGGTACCGCCGAGAGCGAGCTCTCGCAGGCTTTCAGCTGCAGTCGCTATAAGCTGTTTGTCTTTAGCGAGCATAGCAGCCCATCCGCTTATCTCCTGACCGAGCGTGAGCGGAGTCGCATCCTGGAGATGCGTCCTTCCTGTTTTTATTATTCCCATATATTTCTCTGACAGTTCTGAAAGAGTCGCTTCCAGTTTGCCTACAGCAGGGAGCACCTTTTCGTTAACGCTTCTGAGCGCAGCTATGTGCATGGCTGTCGGGAACGTATCATTTGAGCTCTGCGAACAGTTTACATGGTTATTGGGATGGAGATCCGGATCTCCTCCTGTTATTTCCATTGCACGGTTAGCTATGACTTCATTGACATTCATATTTGACTGCGTTCCGCTTCCGGTCTGCCATACTGCAAGCGGGAAATTTCCGTCAAGCTTGCCTTCCATGATCTCATCGCATACCTGAGCTATCGCGTTTCCGCGCTTTTCATCTATCATACCGAGCTCTGTATTGGCAAGAGCTGCGGCTTTCTTTAGAACTGCGAAAGCATCTATCACTTCTGCAGGTATCTTTTCTACGCCTATCTTGAAATTTTCAAAGCTGCGCTGAGTCTGCGCAGCCCAGTATTTATCGGCAGGTACTTTTACCTCGCCCATGGTATCGTGTTCGATCCTGAATCCAGTTTCATTTGCCATTGCTTAAATTCTCGCCTTTCCTGATCTTACAGCTTCATCGGAAACAGCCTTTGCTACAGCCTTTACAACTTCCGTATCAAATGCGTCAGGAAGTATGTAATCAGCGCGCAGCTCGTCCTCTTTTATAACTGAAGCTATAGCGTAAGCTGCAGCTACCTTCATCTCGTCAGTTATCTCTCTCGCTCTTACATCGAGAACTCCTCTGAATATTCCCGGGAAGCACAGAGCATTGTTTACCTGGTTAGGGAAATCGCTCCTGCCTGTGCCGACAACAGCAGCTCCGGCTTCTATTGCTTCATCAGGCATGATCTCAGGAACAGGATTTGCAAGTGCAAATATAATAGGATCTTTTGCCATGCTGCGTATCATATCCTGAGTGAGCGCACCCTTTACAGACGCTCCCATAAATACGTCTGCGCCCTTTATCACATCGGCAAGGTCTCCCTTGTTCATTTCTTTATTGGTAACTTTTGCCATTTCCTCCTGTGGAGCAGTATTTTCTGGCTTACCTGCATAGATAGCACCGAATCTGTCACACATAGTTATCTCTCCGAAGCCCATAGTAAGAAGGAGCTTTGCAATAGAAGTGCCTGCAGCGCCTGCGCCGTTTACAACGATCTTGAGCTGACCCATCTTCTTACCTGTAAATCTTATGGCATTGAGGAGTCCGGCTGCAGCTATGATAGCGGCGCCGTGCTGATCGTCATGGAATACAGGTATGTCGCATTCCTTTATAAGGGTCTGTTCTATCTCGAAGCATCTCGGGGCAGATATATCTTCAAGATTTATGCCGCCGAAGCTCTTTGAGATATTCTTTACTGTTTCAATGATGACCTTTGGATCTTTTGAATCTATGCATATAGGGAATGCGTCTATATCAGCGAATCTTTTAAAAAGAGCGCACTTTCCTTCCATTACAGGCATGGCAGCGCTCGGACCTATGTCACCGAGACCGAGTACGGCTGTTCCGTCAGTTATGACCGCAACTATGTTTCCTTTACGAGTATAGTCATACGCAAGCTTTTCGTCTTTTTCTATTTCAAGGCACGGAGCAGCTACTCCCGGAGTATATGCTACAGCCATATCTTCAAGGCTGTCTATAGGAGCTCTTGATATTATCTCTATCTTTCCGCCCCATTCTTTATGTTTCTTGATAGCAAGCTCGTTGTTGTCCATTTTGTAATTCCTTCCTTTATAGTTATCTTTTACAATATATGGTTTGTTATCCAATTTTCCCGGACATATATGTGATCAGCCGGGCTGATCGTCAGTCACGGATCTTATTCATTTATTTATTGTTTATTATTTATTAATTGAACTGATTTATTATATCTTCGACAAAAAAGTCAAGCACCTTCAGCATAGGTGAGAAAGACAGAGCTACGCCGGTCTTGGCGCACAGGTCGCCTGCAATGCCAAAGAGCTCAGCATCTCTTACATATATGCCGGCCGGCCGGCCCTTTTCTTCCATATAATTTACAAGTATGCCTAACACAACATCACGCGGATCCTCGCCGTGCTGTATAAAATACTGATTTTCTACAGCCGGTCTTTCTGCATCGCACAGTATGCAAAGTCTTGGATAAACTCGCCTGTCACTGCGCTCTCTTTCAAGCGGGACAGGTATATACGGCATGTCGAACTCCAGGTATCTCCCGTTTAACGGCTTTTTCCTTATCCTTCTTACAAGCAGTTCATCTGTGATGACACAGCCGTCTGTTACCGCTTCTATTTTTTCTATAGGAGGCATGACGTCATTTATCCAGCGTTCTTCCTCTTCATCAAAGTATCTGCGTATGCGTTCGCCTTCATTAAGCTTTTCAAGCAGGCCTGACTCGCCTGTCTCCTTGAGAGCATCACACATAGCATTTATTACGTTAGTCAGCTCTTTTATCTGCACATTGTTCAGATGCGAAGGCTCATAGCCGGTCTCATAGACTCTGAATCTCGGCCATTCATCATTTCCGCGGTATTTTCTTTCTGCAAGCTTTGTGAGTGCAAGATCCTGTCTGTCATCATCATTTTTAGCGCCCCACGCGCACGTAAGGCAGTTGCGTCTGCTCTGCGATATATACTCAGGCAGATCTGCTGAATTTATAAAAGCAGAAAGACTCACAAGGCCCATGTGGCCTTTATATACAGACATGCTGAACGTTTCCTCAAACATTCCCGCAACAGAACAGTAATACGGCTCGCTCTCCGCTCGCGGGTATATTTCAAATACATCGACCTCGCAGAATTTATCCCACGGTCTCAGCCTTCTGAGTTCATCAGCTGCGTCAAAAAGCGCTCTGCAGAGCTCTGTATCATATACTGTGCCGGAGCCGGCTCCGGATATGCTTATGTTATTTTCACTCAATGACTCAGCCCCCTATCTGTCGGACTCGTTGTCCTCGCTCTTGTTTTCCTTTTTATTATGCTTCTTTAATATATCCTTTATGCCCGATCTGTTTCCATTTTTTTCTGTATCATGCTCAGCTGCCTTATGAGCTTTGTATGCCTCTGCTCCTGCATCGTCATCAGGCAGAGGATTGAACGTATAATTTTCAGGATCTATATCCTTTGTATTCATGTACTTTTCAGTACCCTCCGGAAGCCCGCGCTTTCTGAGCGAGCGTTCCACTCCCTCGCTTATGAACATGCATATAGTCGCGAACACAGGCACTCCAAGCAGCATGCCCGCAAATCCGAACAGTCCCCCGCCAACGAGTATGGAAAACAGGACCCAGAAGCTTGGAAGCCCTGTTGAATTTCCGAGGATCTTTGGACCTATGATGTTGCCGTCTATCTGCTGTATTATTATTATATAGATAACAAAATACAAGCTCTTTATCGGACTCTCTGTAAATATTATGACAGCGCTCGGTATAGCGCCTATAAACGGTCCGAAGAACGGGATTATGTTAGTAACGCCCACTATAACGCTGATCATGACCGTATAAGGCATATTCATTATAGAAAGCGCTACAAATGTTATCATTCCTATGATCAGAGAATCCAGCAGCTTTCCTGATATGAACCCGCTGAATATCTTGTGTATGCTTCTTGCATCGTCTATAACTGCGTTTGCGTATCCGGTATCAAACATACTGTATACGAGTTTTTTCCCCTGTGCAGCAAATGTCGCTTTGCTGTTAAGTACATATATGCAGACTATAAGTCCGATAATTATATCGAACATAAAGCTGAGCGCGTTTATCACGCCTACTGTTATGCCTGTTATAAGCGTATTTACAGACGGCATTACGTAATCAGTTATTATACCCAGCAGTGATGTCTCGAAATTATCAAGTCCTTCTGTCGCCACACTGAGTATCTCAGGATAATCCTTCAGCAGCTTTGTCATCCATACTGAAAATTTATCAACATTGGACGGCACGCTCCTCGCAACATCCATGATGCTCTGCAGCACCTGCGGTCCTGCCATAAGGAGCAGTCCGACTACGACAATTATAAGCAGAAGCAGACTGAGCGCGGTGCTCAGTCCCTTCGAAAGGCTGTCGGACGTCTCGCGGCTCAGCCGCGCCCTCGGCAGCCACCGCATAAACGTCCTGTAAAGCCCATTATATACAGGTATAAGGAGATACGCCATTACGCTTCCTATTATTATAGGCATCAGAACACCCATAAGCTTGCTGATGCCCGCCTGCAGAGACGGCATTTTTGTCAGTACAAGGTAAAATACTATGCTGAGGCATATGACGGCCAATGCCGTCAGTCCCCATGCCAGATTCTGGCTTGTTATGACGAATTTCTTTTTATTGTTGCTGTTGCTTTCCATGTTATATGATCACGGTCCTTTTTCGCCAAGTCTTAATTAAAGCTTTACGATCTTAGGACCCTGAGGAGTATCTTCAACAGCGAATCCTCTGTCCTTGAGAATATCTCTTATCTCATCGGCTCTCGCAAAGTTTTTAGACTTGCGCGCGTCCTGACGCTCCTGAACGAGCTGAGTTATATCAGCAGGTATTTCGTCTTCTTTTTCTTCTGCTTCAGCAAGAAGTCCGAGAACGCCTGCAAGCTCTTCTATAAATGCAAGGCAGTCTGCTGCGAATTTCTTTGAGCAGCCGTCCTTTACTTCTGTATTTACGTCTCTTATGATCTCAAATATTACACTTATAGCGTCAGCTGTGTTGAGATCGTCGTCCATAGCGGCATCAAACTTTTCTTCGTATTTCTTTATACGCTCAAAAGCTGCCTGCTCTTCAGCTGTCATCTCATCATTTCCGTGCTCTGCAAGATGCTTCAGATTATTTACTGCATTATGCATCCTCGCAAGAGCGTTGTGAGACTGTACCATAAGGTCGCGGCTGAAGTTTATCGGGCTTCTGTAGTGACCGCTGAGCAGGAAGTAGCGGAGCTCCTCTCCTGTAAAGTCCTTCATGATATCTCTTACAGTGAAGAAGTTGCCTTTTGACTTTGACATCTTTTCATTGTCTATAGTAATGTATCCGTTGTGCATCCAGTAATTTGCGAATTTCTTGCCTGTATACGCCTCAGTCTGAGCTATTTCGTTCTCATGATGAGGGAACGCCAGATCCTGACCGCCTGCGTGGATATCTATCTGCTCGCCGAGATACTTATTTGACATAGCGGAACACTCTATATGCCATCCCGGACGGCCCATGCCCCAAGGGCTTTCCCATGCCGGCTCATCCTCAGTTTTACGCGCCTTCCAGAGAGCAAAATCAAGAGGGTCGTGCTTTCTTTCATCAACGCTTATACGCGCTCCTGACTCAAGATCGTCTATATTCTGTCCTGACAGCTTACCGTAATCCTTGAATTTTCTTGTGCTGTAGTAGACGTCACCGTCTATCTCATAAGCATACCCCTTTTCTATAAGTCTGCTTATGAATGCGATTATCTCATCCATGTTTTCAGATACCTTAGGATGGACATCAGCGATTTCAAGGTTCAGAGCCTTTGCATCCGTGAAATACTCATCTATATACTTGCTGCTGAGCTCAAGCGCGGATATGCCCTCTTCTCTTGATTTATTTATGATCTTGTCATCAACATCAGTGAAATTCTGGACAAACTTTACTTTATTGCCCTTGTACTGCAGGTATCTGCGCAGCGTATCGAAAACTACGAACGGACGCGCGTTTCCTATATGGATATAATTATAAACAGTAGGTCCGCATACATATATCTTTATCTCATTTGGATCGATAGGAACGAATTCTTCCTTTTTTCTTGTCATAGTATTGTATATTTTCACGACTTTTACTTCTCCTTATCTTTCTCTTTATTATCTGTCCTGTTTAAAAGCGCTTCAAGATCAGGAACGCATGTCATGCACCCGTCAGAATCACACTCGCTGCAGTTTTCCAGTTCCTTTTTATGATACATATTGAGTTCTGCCTCAAGCGCAGCGATGCGGTCTCTCAGGCAGCTTATCTGAGTTTCAACAGGGTCCGGCAGATCTATCTGATCCATATCATTAACAAGTACATTATTGCGTTTTACAATATGTCCCGGTATGCCGACTACAGTACAGTTAGGCGGTACCTCCTCGATAACTACGGCGCCGGCGCCGATCTTTGAATTATCGCCTACCTTGAACGGTCCGAGCACCTTTGCGCCTGAAGAAACTATAACATTGTTTCCTATAGTCGGATGGCGTTTTCCGGTATCCTTTCCTGTACCGCCGAGCGTCACAGCCTGATATATCGTAACATCATCGCCGATCTCTGCGGTCTCTCCTATAACGACTGCCATACCGTGGTCTATAAAGCATCTGCGCCCTATAGTCGCTCCGGGATGTATCTCTATCCCGGTCGTATGTCTTACTCTCTGTGAGATGACACGCGCCAAAAACTTCATATTGTGCTTGTAAAGCCAGTGAGCCGGCCTGTGCCACATGAGTGCTCTGACACCCGGATAGCACATAAACACCTCAAAACGCGTGCGTGCGGCAGGGTCTTTTTCCATTACCGCATCTATATCTTCCTTCATTGCCTTGAAAAACATCGAAATTTCCTCCAAAATACGACCGTGCGCCTGAAATATCAAAACGGCATACTAACGCCATATTAAATAATATAATACATTGAAATCAAGTCTGTATCAATGAAAAATCGCAGTTACTACTTATTTAATATGCAATTGATACCCATTTCCCGACGCGTCACCGCGTCACAAATAATTTTAATCCGGATCTATTTAATATAGCAATGAATTTCAGCATGAGATCCGCCGTCACCGGCGCATGTTTTATTTAAATTTCTTTTTTATGCATAATTGTTATATAAGACTATTGTAACGTCTCATTATTTTATGTATAATAATTATATGCATACGTAGCAGTTACACTGCGCGTCTCCGCGCCAGCGTCAGAGGCGGCTTTCACCGCGCTGTCCGCACACCGGATCCTGACCCGCCGGGCGGGTCGTATGCTATGATCCATTTATTGCTATCATGAAAGGAGACGATATTAAGATGGAAGATGAAAAGAAACCCCTTTACAAGTGTATTTTCATGCACAGGGGGATGTTCAGAAACGTTATAGACGCTGAAAGCATAAAAGACCTTTACATGAGACTTTCAGGCACTTCCGTAGTTGAAGAGATGGAGATGGAGGCTCTCGAAGCTCTTGAGGATCTCGCCATACTCGACAGCATATATGAACAGTCTGTAAAGACTACAGGACACCTTACGGTGTATAAGCTTAATCCTGACTTCGATCCTGAAGCTGAAGAGGATTTTGATGATAACGAATACATCATATGCAAGAACGGTATCGTTTAACGGCGCCGATGACTGCATAGAGTATTATATAGTCAATTAGTTGACAAAAACGAGCCGGAGGCCGCCGCGCGCGTCGCGCCTGAGCTGACATTGCCATGTCTTGCTTATGCGATGCTGCGCGGCGTCCTCATTTTTTGCGCGCAGCATATCGCTATATGATGCGCAGTTTCCCTTATATCGGTATGCTATCGGCCTCTTCCTGCTCCTGCGGTGACGCAGGCTGATGTGTATATCTGTATACATTCATTTAAATTTTCATTTTCTTTGAGTTAGCCTTGACATTACTGCTGCGGTATTATATATTAATTATTTTGTCTGTTGACTCCCGGGTTTTTTATGTTATATAATGACATCATAAATGGGAGGAAAGCTGATGTTTTCAATAGGCGAGAAAATCTCATACCCGATGCATGGAGCCGGTATCATCGAAGGTATCGAGGATCAGATGATTTTAGATGTTAAAAGAAGTTACTATATTCTCAGAATGTCATACGGTGACATGAAGGTAATGGTGCCCGTGGAAAATTCTGATGAGGTCGGTGTGCGTCCGATCATCGATGAGACAAAGTTTCAGGATGTCCTGAAAGTTCTCGGCGAAGATCCTACGCCTATGCAGCCGAACTGGAACAAACGCAGCAGAGAGAATCTGGACAAGCTGAAGACGGGAGACCTGTGCAAGGTCGCTGATGTCGTGAGGAATCTCATGTGCTCCGACAGAAGAAAAAAACTTTCGACCGGAGAGAAGAAGATGCTCAACAACGCGCGTCACCTGCTTGTCAGCGAATTCGTGCTCGTGAGGAATATTTCCGCTGAGGATGCGGAAAAGCTTATTGACGATAATGTTTCAAAAAAATCTCTTTGATTTTAATTGGATCGGACCTCGGCCAGATGCCTGTTTATGCAGAATTATCTTACAGGAAAGGAGGAAAAAGGATTTTGCTTAAAAGGTTTTACAGAGCCATACTGACTCTTCTGGGTCTGCTCTGCGGCGCAGGTTTTTCATTTATCATAGTAAAGCTGCTCGAACATATACCTTCATTTGACAGGTACTCCTCACCTGTTTCCATAGGAGTGTTCATAGTCAGCACAATTTCATTCGGACTTATATTTTACTTTATAGCGCCGTCGATGCAGCGCAGCCTTGAGGGCCTGACGCATGAGCTTGACAAGTCTTTACAGAGGGTCCCTATGCAGGAGTTTGTCTGGGGAACGATCGGACTCCTGCTGGGCCTTATTTTTGCATTTCTGATAAGCCAGCTCTGGACAGGACTCAATGTTCCGTTCCTTGGCGTTGCGCTTTCAATACTCGTTTATATCCTTCTCGGATATATCGGTATGCACATCGCTACAAAAAAGGCTTCAGAGCTTGCAGCAGGCGTGCGCGGACTTGCATTCATGCGCAGCGCCGGCACCGACAAAAAGGCTTCAAAAAAAGCCGCAAAGGATATCTCTCCTAAGATACTCGATACGAGCGTCATCATAGACGGCCGTATCGCCGACATCATGAAGACGGGATTTATCGAAGGACAGATAGTCATACCTGAGTTCGTACTCGTAGAGCTGCGCCATATAGCTGATTCTTCTGACAGCCTCAAGCGCAACCGAGGCCGCCGCGGCCTTGATATCTTAAAAAAGATACAGGCGCAGTACGGTGTTGAGATATACAACACTGATAACGAAAAGACTATAAACGCTATCCCTGAAGTAGACGTAAAGCTGCTCGAGCTCGCGTCTATCATGAATGGCAAGGTCGTCACAAACGACTATAACCTGAACAAGGTAGCGTCTATAAAGGGTGTTCCTGTGCTCAACATAAATGAGCTCGCGAACACGCTCAAGCCTGTAGTACTTCCGGGCGAGATCATGGATATCACGCCTGTTAAAGAAGGCAAGGAAAGTTCTCAGGCTCTCGCCTACCTTGATGACGGAACTATGATCGTCGTAGAGGACGGCAGGGAGCATATAGGCGAAGAGATTCACGTGACTGTCACAAGTGTGCTTCAGACGTCAGCCGGCAGGATGATATTTGCAAGAATGAAAATGAAGAATTAATGCGCTTTATCCATATATATCGTCCGCCTGCGGACGCATGCGGATGCTGCGCAGCTTTGCCGCACCGAGCATATATGCGTTTAAAGTGCAGATCAAAGCTTAATATTTTAATAAAAAAGGTCCGGCTGTGAACCAGCCGGACAATATTTTAAGGTTATTATCGCTATGTATAAAAACAGAAAAGTTACTGCTGTCATCGTCGCAGCCGGCTCTGCGCGGCGCATGGGCGGTATAAACAAACAGTATGCGGAGCTTGCGGGCATGCCAGTGCTTGCACGTTCTGTAGCGGCATTTGATAATGATCCGTTTGTCGATGAGATCATTATAGTCGCGCGCAGCGGTGAGGAGGACAGGTGCCGTCGCGATATAGTGGAAAAATATGGTTTTAGACGTGTGTCTGCTGTCCTTCCGGGCGGCGCTGAGCGGCAGGATTCTGTCAGGGCCGCCCTTGGGGTGGTTTTTGGCGGGGCTGCGGGCCGGGAGGCCGGCAGCTGTAGTTCTGAGGTCTCGGACGGGGGCGCTTCTTCTGCGGCCGCTTTTGGTGAGGTCTCGGACGGGGGCGGCGGTCGGGACGACGGCCGCGATGTCGGGCTTGTGCTTGTTCATGACGGTGCGCGCCCGCTTGTTCCGCGCACGGTCATCGACGCTGTTATTGATGGCTGCGCCGCGCGCGGGGCAGCCATACCTGCTGTTTCCGTAAAGGATACGATAAAGCAGATACATCTATCTGACAGCAGAGCTGTCGTAAGCTTTACGCCCGAGCGCAGCCTTCTTCGTGCTGTTCAGACACCTCAGGGCTTCGACGCAGCTCTTCTCATGCGTGCTTATGACGCATGCGCGCCCGATACTGCAGTCACAGACGATGCCTCGCTCGTTGAAGCGCTCGGAGCACCTGTTTATATCGTTGACGGTGATGAAATGAATATAAAAATAACAACGCCTTCCGACCTCGGAAGAGCAGAACAGCTTCTGAACGGATCATCTGCTGACGATCCCGGCATAAACGATCCTGTCGCAGCTGCTGCGCGCGTCCCGCGCACAGGCATGGGTTACGATGTCCACGCATTTGCCGAAAACAGGAAGCTGATACTTGGCGGAGTCAATATTCCGCACGACCGAGGTCTTCTCGGTCACTCAGACGCAGATGTGCTGATCCACGCCGTTATGGATGCGCTTCTCGGTGCTGCTACACTCGGAGATATAGGAAAGCATTTTCCTGACACAGACCTGCGCTACAAAGGCATAAGCAGCCTGCTCCTTTTAGGGCATGTATCTGAGCTGCTGAGCTCTCACGGATGGACGATCGTAAATATCGATGTGACTGTCATAGCACAGCGTCCGAAGATCGCGCCGCACATACCTCAAATGAAGAAAATTATGGCTGAGGTATTGAAAATATCCGAATCTCAGATTAATATAAAGGGTACGACTACTGAACGTCTCGGCTTCACGGGACGTGAAGAGGGCATCGCCTCGCAGGCGGTTGCTTCTATCATTCGTTTATAGGAGGGAAAAAGACATGAAAATGTCAAAGATGTATATAAGGACTCTCAGAGAAGTGCCTGCGGAAGCGGTACTTCCAAGCCATATATTCATGCTTCGCGCCGGTCTGATCCGTAAGCTCGTTTCAGGCGTTTACGGCTTTATGCCGCTTGGCGCAAGAGTTCTTCACAAAGTTGAAAATATCGTTCGTGAGGAAATGGATGCAGCAGGCGGTCAGGAGATCCTGATGTCTGCGCTGCAGCCTGCAGAGCTCTGGCAGGAGTCAGGCCGCTGGTCTGCTTACGGTCCTGAGATGTGGAGAGTAAGAGACCGCAATGACCGCGAATTCTGCCTCGGACCTACTCACGAGGAAATATTCACTGATATTATAAGAAATGAAGTAAGTTCATACAGACAGCTTCCTGTAAATCTGTACCAGATACAGACAAAGTACAGAGATGAAGCACGCCCTCGTTTCGGACTTCTCCGCAGCCGCGAGTTCGTCATGAAGGACGCTTACTCATTCGACCGCGACGAGGCCGGCCTTGATGCAAGCTACCAGAATATGTACGACACTTATACTCGCATATTCACTCGCATGGGTCTTGAGTTCAGACCTGTACAGGCTGATACAGGCGCTATCGGAGGCAACGGCTCTCACGAGTTCACAGCTCTCACTGATAACGGTGAAAGCAGCATAGTATACTGTGAAAAGTGTGATTACGCTGCTACTGACGAGCGTGCTGAATGTGTAGATGCTGCTCCTTCTGATGCTGAGATGCTTCCTATGGAAGAAGTTTCTACTCCCGGCACAAAGACTATCGAGGCTGTAGCCGATCACCTCGGCCTTGACAAGAAGCAGACTATAAAGGCTCTTCTTTTTGAAACTTACGATGATGATTCAAAAGTAAACGGCTATGTCGCAGCTTTCGTCCGCGGCGACCGTGAAGTAAACGAAATAAAGATCGTAAACGCTCTTGATATCCCTGAGCATGCTCTCGCTATGGCTGACGAGCATAAGATGTCTGAGATCACAGGCTGCGTAGGCGGCTTTACAGGTCCTGTAGGCCTTAAGAACTGCACTGTTATCGTAGACAGCGAGCTCACAGGTCTTAAGAATCTCTGCGCAGGCGCAAACAAAGCTGACCACCATCTCATAAACGTAAACTACGGCCGTGACTACAAGGCTGATATAGTTACAAATATAAAGATGATCGCTGAGGGCGACCCTTGTCCTGTATGCGGCGCTCCTGTAAAATTCAAGCGCGGCATCGAGGTAGGCCAGGTATTCAAACTCGGCACTAAGTACAGCAAGCCTATGGGCGCTGTATACAAGGATGAAAACATGCAGGAGCATGATATCGTGATGGGCTGCTACGGCATCGGCGTTACGAGATCTATGGCTGCTATAGTTGAGCAGTGCCACGACGACAATGGTATCATCTGGCCTGTAACAGTAGCTCCTTATCATGTAGTTATAACAATAGTAAAAACAGCTGATGATGCTCAGTCCGCTCTCGCGGACAAACTGGAAGCTGAGCTTTCAGCAAAGGGTATCGAGGTAATAGTCGATGACAGAGACGAACGTCCGGTATAGAAAGCGGGAATACTACTTTTGTGAATA
>JABLTO010241071.1_pt1 | contig 17575 bp, 15 predicted proteins | sample 7160091 | NCBI WGS metagenome assembly JABLTO01 (sample SAMN14651225, study PRJNA627086) | human gut metagenome | isolation source: feces | host: Homo sapiens
TACACTCTCTATTTCTATGTAATTTAATTCATTATTTATGAATATTTTTTAGATTTTTTAAATATTTTTTGATCATTATTATAAAAGTCATTAAGCTTACAACTGCTAATGTTAAATAATTACTATTAGCAAGATCACCGGTAAGTGGTGCATTGGCAGATGAACTAGTAGTACTATTATTTCCATTTACACTACTATCGTTTCCTGGTTGAACATTGATATCTTGATCGTCATCATTTTCAACAACTTCTACTACTCTAGTTACAATAGCAACATTGTTAAAGCAATCAGTTACTTGATATGTCAACTCGTATCTACCAGCTTTATCAACATCGACACTACCTAATACAACAATCTGACTAGTCAAATCATTGCCTTGACTGTCAAAAGCTTTAACATCTTTCAATGGATCAAAATCTGTTCCTACAGCAATCTTATTAAATTCATCATCAGGTAATACTATTGTTGGTTTAATATTTTGTTTATCAATATTAACATAATTAACATTTGATCTTGTTAAACCACCATTAGTATCACTAATTTCAACATACCAGCCAAATAATCCATGAGGAGCATTTTCTAATGTATAGCTGATTTCTTGATTACTTCTTACATCATTAACTGTACCAAAAGTATCATCAGTATAAATATTAACATCTAAATTTGTTGTTTCAATTTGTTTTTGAACTGGTGTAATTCCTAAATCGCTATAATTAATTACAAATTCTTCTTCACCATTAATATCAGCTACATCACCAATATTACTTTCATCTTTAGCATTATAATCATCTAATGAAGGTGAATATGTTCTAATAATTATTTGTCCATTTGTATTATCAAAATGCATCAAACGCATATAACCCATACCACCTTGAGCTAAACCTTGATAATCAAATAACATTTGATAAACATTACGATCATTAACACCATCATGATTATCATCAAACTGCGATACTACTGTTTGAGCATTATGATAATGACCAGATAAAACCATACAAACATTAGGATTAACAGCTACGACTTCATTATAAATTCTTTGTGGCTCTTCACCTAAACCACCACTAGCTAATAGGTATTCATGGAAATTCAAAATTGCTTTTCTTTCTGGATACTGAGCTAAAACATCATTCATCCATTGAATTTCTTGATTACCAATACCCCACCCCATATATACCATGATAAAGTCAATGCCATCAACAGTAATTAAATCATAATGTCCACGATTGTCTTGATAACTTTCACCATACCATGGGTTTTGATTATAACGATCTTCACCAAAGTATTTGGAGAAAGAAGTATAATCACCACTTAAATGACCAACGTCATGGTTACCAGCTAAAACACCATAAGGCATATTAGCATCATCAAGCATTTTATAAGCATTGTCAGCATTGATCCATTCTTGCACTTGATCTTCATCATCAATAATATCACCATCATGGAATAAATACTGAATATTCATCCGTTCACGGTTAGCTAATAACCAATTATGAATATCTAATTGATATTGATAGTTTCCATCAACATCTTGATCTGGATTGCCATCAAAGTCTTCATTATAATATTGAGTATCACTTTCAACAGCAAATGTAAAATCATAGTTTTCTCTTGGTGTATCTGCTGGATTAGACATTGCACCAGTAAAATCTTCTCTATATTGATCAGGGGTATATCCTTCACCATTTTGAACCATAATTTTGATTGTTTGATCAAGTAAGTGATCTTTTAATATTACTTCACCGGTTAATTTCATGGTTTCACCATCAATTTCCATAACCGTATCTAATTTATCAAAAGTATTAGTTGCATAGTTATAAGCATACATAAAAGTCTTTTGATTATTAGATTTACCTTTCCAATCAATCTTAACAGTTGCATCATCACTTATATCACCAGTTACTTTAACATCAAACTGTTGATAAGGGAATCCATCACCAGAATCACCACTGAAATCCTGAGTATTATTACCGGCAATCTGACTAATACCACTAGATGAAGTAATATTAGCATCACCTAATAGATAACGTTCACCATGTTTGAAAGCAACCTGCATTAAATCATCAGTACTATCACTTACAGTAACTTTAAATGTTGGATCACCATTAACAGTTGTCCCACTTACTGGTGTTATTTCCCCATTAATTGCTGCATTTTCTTCTGGTGTTACAAAATTTATTACCTTACTAGTAACATTTCCAATCATATCTGAAGCTGTTAATACTAATTGATGATTACCTGGCTCCATTTCTAATGAACGGAAATCATAAGGCAATTCAATTCCTTCCCCATCAAGAGCAGCAATTAAAGTACTCGTATCACAAATAGCATCTTGGGCACTACCTTCAATAGTTCCATTATGATAAATTTGACCTTCAACCATATTAGTTTCAATAACTGGTGCGGTATTATCACTAACAAATGATACCGTCTTGCTACCACTTGTTACACTATGAGTACCATCTTCTAACGCAGTTGTATCAAGATCATAACGTAAAGCATTAAAGTTTTGATCATCTAATGTGAAAGTAGCATATAAAATTTCAACTTTGCTTGTACCATCACCCATACTAATTTCTTTTTCAGGGGTAATATCATTAACTTCAACTGGACTATCTGGTTTCCAGTTATCTTCAGTATGTTCAACTGCTCCTAGACCATAAACAGCACTATACTGACCAGCTCTTAAAGTTGTACCATCTGGTAATGTTAATCTAATATTCTTTATAGTAAAGTCATCGTTATTTTCAACATTGTGTTCTAAAGCATTAGCTTTATTACCAGCATGGAAAGCAATAGTAATTGTTTTTGAATCACTGTCAAAACAGCTAGCATTAATATCATAAGCATATGTCCGCCAGTCACTATAAGTACCTTCATTGAAAACGCCAATTACATCATTTCCAATTGCAACTGCATTTTTAAAGAAAACATCTGTTTGAGTAGTATCAAAAACAATTCGTGCGTTTCCGTTAATTGATTTGACTGCTTTATCAGTTACATCCTGATCATCAATTATCAAATTATTAGCGGTACCAATAATTTGTTCAGTTTGGTTAATAATCGCACCTTCGCTAATATTAATTTGATCGCCAGTAGAAACTGGTTTTTCATTATTAACTGTGCTAACTGGTGTTGTTATTTGTTGATAACCATCGCTAATAGCAAAATAATATGTATATGATGATTTATTATATAAATCTACTGCTGGTAATGTTTTTGAAAAATTATCACCAGAATTACGTAATAAATTATAAACTTCAAAATCTTCACTATTATTATCTTTTAAATACAAGTAAACACTCTTAATTGTTGTATCGTTAGATTTAGCATCAAGCGAGAAAGTTAAATCGTTAGCTTCATTAAAAGTAGCTGGTGTTTGATCTTTGTATTCTATCAAAGAAACAGTTTCTGGTAAAACAGCCTCATACATAGGTTTTTCAGTTACTGTTCCTGGTGTTGGTTCAGCGCTATTATCGATTAGCGTACTAGTAAAAGTTGAACCATCATATCTATTTTGATATACAATTGATTTATCAGCTGCAGTATCATCAACACCATCCATATTATATAAAACATAATCTAAAACATCTTTAATATTAGAAGTTATTTTTAACCCACGAGCCGAACCATTTGCCATTCCAGCATTATAAATCGAAATTAAATGATCACTATCTAGATTAGTATTAAACTTATTGTTAAAATCACTAATTTGTAAATCATCATTAGCACCATTTTTAATCCAAAAAACTAATGTATCATGTGATTTGATAATTTTATCCTCATTAGTTTCATACCAGATAACATCACCATCTACACCTTGATCAGGATAATTATAATACAATTTATAATCTTTTAAATTAATATCCAAATTTGAATTATTATAAATTTCAATGAATTCATAACCATCACTGCCACCGACATTAGAACTATCAGGCATAATTTCACTAATAACCAAGGGGGCAACCTTACTTTGATCAATCATTCCTGGCTGTTCGATTACTACAGTTTTCTTAACAGAAGTCACCTTATTAAAACCATCAGTAATAGTAACATCATATGTTAAATTTGAATAAGCAGCTAAATCTTGAGCAAGTACATCTACCTTTAAAATCCCATCAGTATATGATAAATCATAGCTGGCTACTACATTTTCATCCTGATATAAATTTAACTTAGCATCAATAATTGTGTTTGTAAGATTAGTATTTTCTACACTGACAGTGAAATTGCTATTTGCACTTACAAAACTATCTGCCCCAACTTCTACTTCAGGGTTTTCTACAATCGCTGGTGTTATATAGCGCCCCGTAATTAATTGTTGACTATTTAATTTTCCTAATGTTACTTCATTATCATAAACTGGCACTCCGGAATTTGAAGTGTAATTATAATAAATAGCTTCATCTGTGTCGATTTTACCATTACTAGAATCACTAGCAGTATAATTAACCGATGTTAATTCTTGATTAGTATTAGTGATAATTTTAAATCCACGAGTACCACTATTGCTCATTCCATCACTATGAATAGTTGTAAAATTATCACCAGCGACAAAATTAGTACCATAATTATTATTAAAATCTGCAACTGTTAAGCCAGTTTGTTCTACTGTCTCATTAACAACCCAAACTGTTAATACTTCTTTAGCATCTAAGACAATATCATCATCTAATTTCCAAACTGTTTCTTTATTACCATTAACATAAACAAGCTGGTAATTATTTACAGCTACACTTTGGTCACTAACATTAAAAATCTGTAAATATTCATACGCATCACTACCAGAAACATTAGTACTATTTGGTGATAATTCACTAATCAACAATGGTGAAGCAAATTCAACCGCCCCTTCATTAACAGTAACTGTTTGAGTTGCACTAGTAATTTCATTAATACCATCATTAAAAGTAGCAGTAATATTTAAAAGATCCTCATTACTAATTTCGCTAGCAGGGACACTATAAACATAATTACCGTCACTATCATATGTCATATCATATTCTTTATCATTTACCTTTAAAGTTGCTTTTAAAATAACTCCTGGTAAATTAGTCGTAGCTTTTACAACCAAAGCTTCGCCGGCATTGATTTCTTGAACAGTATTAATGGTAACAATTCCATCACTTACTGTTACAAATTGATACTTACTTTCTAATTTTTGTTGTTCAATCAAACTACCTGGTGTAGGATCCAAGTCATAACTAAAAGTACTTTCTTGAATTCTACCAGAATTGTAAATAAAGTTAATTCCTTTTTTTGTTTGTACTTTAACATCTTCATCATTATAAATAACTGAACTTAAAATTTGTTTAGTATTTTTTACTGTAACTCGCAGTTCTCTTTGACCACTATTAGAAAAACCACTAACAATATTTTCAGTTTTAACAATTTGTCCTTCATCAGCTGACAAATTATAATATTCTCTAAACAAAGCTAAATCTAAATCTTTACTTTCTTCATTTTGAATCCAAACAATCAAAGCTTCATTAGCTGGTAAAATTGTATTAGCAGGTAAATTCCACTCACTAATAGTACTACCATTATCATATAATACTTGATAATCATCTAAATTAATACTTTGATTACTAGTATTATACAATTCAAAATACTCAAATGCATCTCTACCACTAGTTGTTGTCATATCACTCTGGTGGCTATCAGCAACTATTTCACTAATAATAATTGGTGATGTAACACTATTTTCATTTAAGATAGCTGTGTCACTATTATCATTATTAACTGCTTGTAATGAAATAGCACTATTACTACCTACAACAAGAGTTGTCACCAAGGTTGCCATTGTGGCTTTAATTACTTTATTTGATTTTTTCTTCGTCATTTTTTCGTCCTCCTGATATTACAAAGGTAATATAACAAAATCATCAACAAAGTATGTTAATACTAAGTAATTTTTTCCTTAATTTTCTTTTATATAACCTTTACTAAATATTTACTTTGATAAAATTATTTTAAAATAGCAAATTAGACTTTAAAATAAACCATGTTAACATTTAACAAAGACTAAGTCCACTGGATATAAGGAAATTCAATTCGTTTGGAAACCTACAAATCTGCCACTTACAAACTATTATTTGACAAAACGTCAAACCAGACAGATATTTTATTTAATTAACATAAATTTTATCCTTTTTAATACAGCAAATTTACATATTTTTAAGCCTGCAACATATTTATAGCCATTTTATACAAAATGATTACTAATTATTATAAATAATTAAAATAAATAATATGCTAGAATATCTAATGTATTTTTAATATGAACTAAATCACCAGTAGTTTAACTAAAAATATAAACATACATTAAGAAAAGATAAAGAGGAAAGAAAAATGAAAAAAATTTTAAAAGGTTCATTAGTTTTAGCTCTTACATTATCTTGTGTCCCAATGAATACAAATAAGTTAGATGCATTAGCAGCTTCTGATATTGAAGTAACTAATTCAAATAACATTGTAACAATTGGAAACGAGTATATTGAAAGGGAATTTTCAACAGTAGATAATAAATTAAAAACTACTAGTATTGAAAATAAACGTGCTAAAACAACGTTTGAACCAGCGACAGGCAGCGAAGAATTTATTATTAAAACAACTAAAGAGCAAAAAGATGCTCCAGTTGTACCGGCACTTAATCGTAATGGTTGGACAGCGACAGCTGATAGTTTTCATAACCCATCAGGACCAAGTGATGGACCAGCACAAAATTTATTAGACGGTGATGTTAATTCAATCTGGCATACTAATTATGGTGGGGGAACTGGTGACCAAGAATATCCTCATAACGTTGTAATTAATTTAAAAGGTGAAGAAACATTTCAAGCATTTTCTTATACACCTAGACAACAAGGTGAAGAGACAAATGGAAATATTCAAGGATATGAATTATGGGTTTATAATGGACCTGTTGGTGATGATTTAGCAGTTGATTCATCTGAATGGAAACAAGTTGCTAAAGGAAATTTTGTTTATGAAGGAGTAAATCCTATTTATGTAAATTTAAAAGAAGCTACAACAGCAACACAAATTAAGTTTGTTGCGACTTCATCTAATAATGGAGCAAAATTTGCAGGTGGAGCAGAATTTAATTTACATGCAGAAAAGGCACCTGTTGAAGAAGATAATGCACGTTCTTTTGAAGCAAGTGATTTGACTTTAAAGGAAAATGGAGTAACAGTAGAAGATACTACTGCTACAATTAATAACATAGAAAAAATTGGTAAAAAAGTAACATTTTCTTTTGAACCATATAATTTCAAAGGTGTAGATTATACAGTTAATGAAGTTGTTGTTATGTATGAAGGGGATCACTTCATGCGTAAATATATGGAAATTAGTGTACCTGATGAACATGCAGGAGAAGCTGAAATCGATTATATTGATTTAGAATCATTAAATGTTAATGAAAGTGATGCTACTTGGACTATTCCAACTGGAAAAGGTGGCGTTGTTGAAATGGATGAATTTAAAGCTAATTTAGGACAGCCAATCTATATTCAAGGTATGTTTATGGGATGTGAATTTCCTGCAACTGATACACAAATCGTTGATGATAACGGTTATATCAGATATTATACAGGAAAAACATTTAACAAATTAGTTGACGATAAGCAAGCTACTAGCAATGATGGCATGACTAATTATATGACATGGCAAACAGTAGCTGGTGCTGCTAGAAGTACTGATAATTCTGTAATTCAGGCAGATTTTTATGATTATATCCAATCTATTGCAACACCTTCTGAATTTAGAATTCAATATAATTCATGGTTTGATAATATGATGAGAATTGATGATAAAAATATTCTTGATTCATTTATTGAAGCTGATAGAGAACTGAGTAATACAGGTGTTAGACCATTAGATTCATATGTTGTAGATGATGGATGGAATAACTATAATGATACACATGTTGTAGATGCAGTACGTTCTGGAACAACATTAAATCAAACAGGATTCTGGGAATTCAACAGTAAATTTCCTCAAGGATTAACACCTTCAAGTGAATTAGTAAATAATTTTGGAAGTAACTTTGGGGTATGGGTTGGACCACGTGGTGGTTATAACTTTTATAGTTCTTTAGCTGATATTTTAGTTAAAAATGGTACAGGAAGTAAAGCTGGAGGTTCAATCGATGTAGCAGATCGTAACTACATTAAAAATTTCCAAGAAATGGCTGTAAATTGGCAAAAAGAATATAAAGTTAATTATTGGAAATGGGATGGATTTGCTGATAGAGCGCAATTTAATGCTTTCCCTGCTAGAGATGGGGTACCTGGATATGCAAATAATCACATGACAGGTGGATATAAAAATATGTATCATGTAACTGATATGTGGGAAGCATGGATTGATTTGTTTGAAGCAGTTCGTCAAAGTGAAATTGATGACAATATCAATGATTTATGGATTTCATTAACTTGTTATGTAAATCCAAGCCCTTGGTATTTACAATGGGCAAACAGTGTATGGATTCAATGTACACATGACCGTGGTGATGCTGGTCCAATTAATAACAAAATGGATACCATGCTAACTTACCGTGAAGCTGTTTATTATGACTTCATTAAAGAACATGAATTCCAATTCCCGCTTGCAAACCTTTATAATCATGATCCGGTTTATGGGGTTGAAGGTACACAAATTAATATTAATTCAATGACTGATGAACAATTTAAAAATTACTTATACATGATGTCAACTCGTGGAACAGGTTTCTGGGAATTGTATTATTCAGATTCAATTATGACAAAAGGTAAGTATGAAGTAAATGCTGAATTCTTAGCATGGGCAGAAGAAAATTTCCATATTTTAAAAAATGCTAAGATGTTTGGTGGAAATCCAGCTAATGGTGTTAAATTAGGTGGAATTGGTCAATCGACAGAATTTGAAGCATATGGATTCTCTGCTTGGGATGGTGAGGATGGAATTATTTCAATGCGTAATCCTGATGACGAAGTACAAACAATTACATTTACATTAGATCGTAATATTGGTCTTGCAGAGTCTATTAAAGATAAAACTTTATATAGTACAGGAATTCATAGTTATAATATGCCAGAAAGTGGAAATGATAACTATAAAGAATTTACATATGGTCAAGAAGTAACTGTTACTTTACAACCTGGTGAAACAAGACTTTGGTCTTTGTCAACTACTAAAGATGTAGAAGCTCCTACTTATACAACTTTATCAACTGATGGAGATAAAACATTAAATGTTAAATTTGATGAAAAAGTAATTGGAACAGATTTTGATGTTACAGTAAACGGAAAAGTTGCAGAAATAGCTAACGTTAGTAAGAGCGTTGATCAAGTTTTTTATGAAATTGAATTGGCAACTAAACCAACAAACAATGCAACAGTTGTTGTAACTGCTAAAGATATTTCTGATTTAAATGGAAATAAAGTTGCTAAAGCTGAAAAATCAGTAATATTCCATAAAAATAATACAGCTTTATCTGTTAAATCTGATGAAGTAACTGGTTCTAAAGTTGTAGGAACTGTAGCAAAATCATTAAGTAATGATAATGGATTTAGTGTGGTTGTAGATGTTAATACGACAACAACTAATAAAGAACTTGCTAGTCAAGGATATACAGTAGGAATTAATGCTGAAGGTAAAGCATACTTTACATTAGGTAATGCAACAGCTACATCTAAAGTTGTAGTAAATGATGGTACTGATCATCAAATTCAAGCAATTAAAGAAAATAATGGTATCTTAAAATTATATGTTGATGGAGCATTACAAAGTTCAGCATATGATAAAGATAATAAAACATTAGTTATCGAAGCTGCTAAGACGATCCTTGGTAGCGATGGATTTGAAGGTAAATTAGGTATAAAAGTATTAGATAGAGCATTAGGATACAATGAATTTACAACTGATAGTAGTGAAGAAGGATTAATCTCAAATGAAAATATTAAGCCAACAGCTACTACATATGATAGCACTGAAGGTGCTGTAGCTAATAATGCAAATGATGCTAATACAAACACTTATTGGGCAAGTGCACAAACTGCTAACAATAAAACTGAAAAACAATATTTAACTTATGAATTGTCAAATGCTTATACAGTAAACAAAGTACAATATATTCCAAGATTTGATGCTACTCAAAAATTAAATTGTACAGGTAATATTTTAGAATATGTTGTAGAAACAAGTATGGATGGTCAAGAATGGAAACAAGTAGCAACTGGTGCTACAGTAAGAGAAGGTAACGGGGTTACTGATATCATTTTTGAATCCCCAGTTGAAGCCAAATATGTACGTTTAAGTGCAAATGATACATATCACTGGAAACAAGGTTCAAATAATACAATTGTTGCAGCTGCAGAATTTAAAGTATATGGTAAGATTGAATTAGATACAGATGCTTTAAGTCAACGTATTGAAGAATTAGAAAAAGTTGATACAACAAATTGTACTGAAGAAAGTATTGAAGAATTTAATACTTTATTAGATGAAGCTAGAGATGTATTAGAAAATGCAACTGATCAAGAAGAAATAGCTCAAATGGTTGAAGCATTAAAGAATGCAGAAGGTATTTTAAAACCTAATGAACCAGCAAAAGAGGCAGATAAAACACTATTAAAGATTGCCCTAGATTTAGCTAATGCTATTACTGATGAAGATTTAGCTAATGTCGTACCGGCAGTAGTTGAAGAATTCAAAGAAGCAAGAGATGAAGCTAATGGAATTTATAATGATACTAGTGCAACTCAAGATAAAGTAAATGCTGCATTTGACAGACTTGCAACAGCTATGCATATGCTAGACTTTGTTAAAGGTGACAAAACAGCGTTAAAAGCATTTATTGATAAGGTTAGTGGATTAGAAGCTAGTAAATACACAGAAGCTACATGGGTACCGTTTAATGAGGCTTTAGTAGTGGCAACTGGTGTATACAACGATGAAAATGCAATGCAAGAAGAAATAACTAAAGTATACAATGAATTAGTAACTGCATTTATAAATTTAAGATTAATCCCTGATAAAACTTTATTAGAAGATTTAATCAACAAAGCAAATGGATTAAGCGCAGCTAATTATACAAAGGCATCATATAAAGTTTTAAGTGATGCATTGAATGACGCAAAAGTAGTATTTGATATTTCAAATGCAACTCAAGAAGAAGTAGATAGTGCAAAAGATGTTCTTGCAAAAGCTATTGCTGGATTACAAACTGTAACAACTGATAATACAGTAAGTACACCAGTAAATAAAGGTGATACAATAGTAAGTGTAAAAACAGGAGATAATGGTTTAGTTGGAATGTTTGCAACAATGGCATTATTAAGTGCGGCTGGATATACAGCATTTAGAAGAAAAGTAGATTAATTCTTTAAACGGTTATGAATTTTCATAACCGTTTTTTAAAGAAATTTGTTAAATAGAAAATACTGGTTAGGGCTAGTTAGAATTTATTTGTGACTATGACTAATTTATGCTTTATCTTTGAAAAAATATACTTTGTTATTGAATTGTTTATATGGAAAATTTCGTGATTTGTTTTTGTCAAGCAAATTTGAAAATATCTCAAAAAATTTTAAACATTAGCACCAGATCAGTGCTTTTGTTTTGCAAGGAAATTTAAGTAGAAGCCGGGTTTGTCAAGTAAAATGTGTAAGTTTTTTAGAAAAATTATTTCGAATTAAAAACTTACCACTTTTTCTATGCTGTTATAATTTTATACACATTCTTTTATTTGTTTGATTTTATATTAATGCTCAAAAAGGTAAGTGTTCCTTTGTAAACGCTTACCTGTAAATATCTTCACATATTTATGATCTATAATTTTATATATTTATTTATCCTGTCTCTAAATCTATCATCTGTCATTAATTGGTTTAATACCATTGACCAGTTTCTAACTCTTCCTCCTTCCCATTTTTTCTCTAATTCCCTCACTCTTAAATATATTAATTTAAATAATGCATTTTCATTAGGAAATGCTCCTTTTTTTGTGACTTTTCTAAATGTTGCATTTATCGATTCAACTGCATTAGTCGTATACATGATCTTTCTTACATCACTTCCGATATCAAATAATTGATCGATATGCTCCTTGTTTCTTGCCCAGACATCTACTGCACCTGGATAATGGCTCCATTCTTTTTTAAAAGCTTCAAAAGCTGTATTTGCAGCTTTTAAACTAGCAGCCCCGTATACTTTTTTTATACTTTGCGTAAATCGCTTATAATCCTTTGATGGTACATATTTTAGTGAATTGCGAATCAAATGAACAATACACCTTTGGACTACTACATTGGCAAATATTGCTTTCGCACCTGATTCTAATCCCGATACACCATCCATAGATATGAAGAATATATCTTCTACACCACGTGCTTTAATTTCATCAAAAATTTGCATCCAATAATTCTTAGATTCTGTCTCATTTAACCAAATACCGAGTATTTCTTTATTACCGTTTAAATCATAGCCTAAGATAACATATACAGCACAATCCTTTACCTCATAATCATTTCTAAGTGTTACATACATACAATCAACAAAAGTAAACGCATAACACTTTTTAAGCGGTCTATTTCGCCACTCATTTAGATCATCTAAAACTGCATCAGTAATATCAGAAATCATTTCATGTGATACACTAAATCCATAAATATCTTCAATAGTAGCTGAAATATCTCTTTGTGACATTCCCCCGCATACATCGCAATAACTTTATCTTCGATAGAAGATATATCTCTTTGTCGTTTAGGGACGATCACTGGATCAAATGAACCGTTTCTATCTCTGGGAACCTGAATTTCCAGTTCACCTTGTGAAGATTTTACTTTCTTTTTACCATAACCGTTACGTCGATTATCAGTTTCTTTAAAATTTTTATCATTAGAATCATAACCAAGATGATGATTAATTTCACCTTTAAGCATACTCTCTAACATTGGTCCAAAAAGATCCTTCAAAGCATTAGACATGTCTTCTACTCTGGTTTATATTGTTTTAAAATAGCTTCAGCTAAAGCTACAGTTTGTGGGTCTCTTTTAATTTTTGTCATATAAATCTCCAATCATAATTACTATATACTATTTAAATAAAAAATAAACTGTCTAAGCAAAGCCGTACGCTCTTTACTTACACAGTTTATTTTACACTCTCCTGTTCTCTCTTAAAAATTGTCCAAAAAATTGTTGACAATCCAAACAAACTGCTAAACAGATTGCTATATAAATAATTTTTAATATTTCTTTCATAGCGTTACTTCTCCTTATATAAATGTATTTTTATTTATTTCTGATTACTATCTCGTCTATGCTTATTTCTAATGCATCTGCAATAGCTATTACTGTAGATATAGTCGGATCTTTTATTTCACCATTTAGTAGTTTCTTTAAATTCGTACGGTCATAATTTGTCATTTTTGATAATTTATATACTGTTATATTTTTTACTTTCATAAGTTCAATTACTTTATTTGTATTCATATATTTTTCCGTCTGATATTCCAGGGGGTCAATAATAATTTTACCATTTTCTTTAGCCCACTTTTCAAACTCAGCTCTGTCAATCATCATCTTTTCACCATGTCCTTCAGATGAAAGCACTATATTTCTGTATGTATATGGATTTTTTCTACTGTCTGCATCATCACAGATCTTATCTTTGTTTTCGTTCATAATTTTCAACTCCTCTTTTGTACCACTCACTGACACAAATGTTATTAAATATTACGTTTAACATTTTTGTATGTGCCCTGATTATTTATTATTTCACATCTGATTACATTACTCCCAGTATTGTCTCAACAAAGATACAGCCGTAATTGTATAAATGACACTTTGCGAGTGTATCATTATAGCCGTTTCTCAACGAGGGAGTATTTACATATTCTTCATAGTTTATTGCCTTTATTGTATTGCTCATTTTTACTGTCCCCTTTGCAAGTTTAAATTTTAATCATCATACTATTTATAAATTTTTTATAATTATTTTTTAAATATATGTAGTTGCACTACAACTTAATAGACTCAGGATTAAAAATACACACATTTTTAATCCCCGTTTAATATTGTCCGCAAATGTTACACTTCTTTTTCATATTTAACCTGCACGCTTTATATTTAAAATAGATTTCTTATATAACTGCATTCTCTAATCATAGTAATCATTTCATTTGCTCTTTCTTCTACTGCGTTACAAAATCCATCGATTACTTTTTCTTTATCTATATCAGCTTGAAAGCTATATTTGTCAGCAGATGTGCAGTAAGGCATTAAATAACTTATGATACATACATTATTAGATACTGTGATACTTGTAATTTCTATTTCTTGATTTTTCATTTTCAATGGTTTGAATACTTTTTTCCAATACTTCTCTAACTTTTTATCTGATGAAAGAGTATTACTGTTTTGTAGATCATCATTTGTATTTTTTTCAGGTGTTTTAAGTCCAATAAACATTAAATGTGATTCTAAATCATTTTCAGACCATTCAATAATTTTAAAATTATATGCATTTTCATCATTTCCCCAAACGATTTTATTTTTTAGATTACTAAGATGCTTTTCTGCGCCTTTTAGTGTTTTAAAAACTTTTGGTTTTTGCATATTAAACCAACTGCTTGGATAAAGATACAGCCCATCCATATCACTGTATGTTCCTGCATAAATTTCACTATTATATTTAATTACATACATTTTTTATCATCTCCTTTTGGCCTTGATCACATTCTAAAACACTTTTTAATATTGAACGCACATAATCATATGCTCTCTCACGTTCCTTCTGTTCTTCTCTTGTATACCTGTCATAAGAATAACCATGAGTATTAGTTTTTCCATAACCACGAAGATACAATTCCCTGCTTATTATTGAATAATTATACGTAAATTCAAATTTAAACTGTTTATATGTGACATAAATACGATCTATATCATTGCTGTATATGCTTATTTCAATGTCTGAATCAATTTTATTAATTTCCTCTTGAATATGCTCTTTTATTAATAATGCATATTTTTCTTCATATTTTTCCAGTTCAGCTCTAAATTTCTCGATTCTATTCATTTTAATCCCTCTTTTTATTCAACATCTTCATAATGATCATAAATGTCATTAACACACATAGAATAAATGAACTCCTTTTCAATTTTTTCACTATTTTTTTCCAGCCAGGCTTGTCGTTTTTCTTCATTCCATTTCAACCACGATTTTGGTACATCATACAACATTGAAAGCTCTCCATTATCCGCACAATGATTACTATCATTTGTGAATTCGTAATTAGCATATACTATAATTTTTGGCATCCTCTATAACCTCCTGAATTTTAAAACTCTTTTCATATTTCCAATTAACCATTTCAACCTCAATTAAATTAATCAAAAATAATTTCAAAATATTCAACATTTTTATAATCGTGTTTCATACGTTCATAAAATTCTTTAATATCGTTAATTCTTGTTGGATCTGGATAGTTTAATTTATAAAATTCATTTTTTGCCTTTTTTAAATTTTTTACTGCTGTATCATACGAAATCAAATATATTGACCCATTACCAGATAATGCATTACATTCCTCACATCTAAAAGCTTTATAAAAAATTCCATCTGCATATCCAAAGAAATACACTTCATCATTAGGTACTCCTTTATATTCCTTTTTTTCAATGTATGTATGTTCATTTCCAACAGTTATTACATCATATCTTTTCGACCATATTCCATTTGGTACTCTTATAGTAAAATCATGCGCCATTCTAATCACCTGGTATATTGTAATTGACTTCAATCCATGAATTAATATATTCAGAAATCCCTCTTGCAGTAAGTTCATCCATTCCTGCATCCATTAATTTAATTCGATTATAATAACAGCTATCACTATGATCAGATGCTTCACAGCAAATATTCCAATTTGGTATTGCTATAAATCCACCGTTTATGTGATGACCAAAAATTATTAAATAACTGTTATCTTTTATCTCTACACAATGTTCAAAATAAATCTTAGTATTTTTCGTAAAATTCTGTTTATTTTTTATTTCCATTTTTATTTCACTCCTAAAATATTAGCCATTTGCACTGGAAAGAAACGATTTTCTTCGAATTCTCTAACATGACATTCCATATTATCAAAGAATACTCTCACTGTTCTGCTTTAATACATTAAAATTTCTATAAAAAGCAATATAAATCCATACATAAAATAAACCAATATAGGTAAAAGCAACAAAATCAAAATGCAGAAAACAAATATTAAAACTACTCCACAAAATCTAAGTATTTTATCTGAATCATGCATTATTTCATTTATAAAAGAATAAAATTCCATACATAAAACTTTTATTTTTTTTATCCGTTCTATTGTTGAACCACTGATATAAGTAATTTTTCTATCAAAGAAAATAGAACTGGTTATATTTCTAATTCCCTCAGTCAAAAAAATTATAGTTAAATATACATAATAGTTATTTCGAAAGGAAGCACTGGCCACAAAACTTTTATCTACCATATCCGGATTTACTAAACAGGCAAAACCTAAAAATCCTAAATACATTGCTACACACTCAATAATAAATATAACTATCCATTTAAATAACCTAAATACATCAATGTTATTAAAAACAGTATAAAATAAACGTTTAATCATCATATTCCTCCTTTGCCAACGCTGGTAAATTTACCAGCGTTGTAATTTCCTTGTACTTATATTTCATCCATACTCATCTGCCCATCTAAAACATTTTCATCTTTATTTTGTTCATCTATCTCAATTGATATTTGAATACATCTGCTAAATTTACTAATCACATTATGAATATTTATTAGAGAATCTTCGACAGTAATATCCCTATCATCAGACTCTGCAATCTTTTTATGAGATATAGATGTATTCTCAACTTTTTTATTAATCTTATCAATCTGCTTTAACAGCTTTTTGTAATCTGAAAAGAGTTCACTTAATCCATACTCTTTATTTTTACAGCTATCTTTTTTGGCTTCATCATGCGTTCCTATATCAACAGATTCTTCTTTCTTTTCAATTGCATTTATATATTTTTGTACCGTTTTACCTGACTTTGCACCAATAAAAGGTGCAATCCAGTCTCTTTTATTACCTTTAGGTTTAGGATCCAATTGCTGATATATATCTAACAGCTCAGCAACAATTTTTATTTTATCTAGTTCCGACATTATTCTTGTCCCATTTCCTAATATCAAACGCAAACGGTCATTTAATTCACTTTCCGGTGCTTCATAAACGATACAGTATACTTCCGGTTCTATCTTTCCCTCGTCAGCTAATCCCTTAAGTGCTGTATACCTACGTTCACCATCACTTATCCTGTATCTGTCACCTATTTTATAAACATCCAGTGGTTTCCTTAATCCATATTCCAGAATTGACGATTTAAGCTCGTCAATTCCATTAATATCAAACTGATTATGTTGATTCACTTCTATATCATCAATATCAATAGTTTTTAGTCCAACGGGTTTCTTATTCATCTTGTTAACTTTATCTGCATTGATTAAATTTGTAAGTGCCATACCTTTACTCCTCCTCATAATCCTGGTA
>JABLTO010138730.1_pt1 | contig 17573 bp, 13 predicted proteins | sample 7160091 | NCBI WGS metagenome assembly JABLTO01 (sample SAMN14651225, study PRJNA627086) | human gut metagenome | isolation source: feces | host: Homo sapiens
AAGCTTGCGGTTCCAGCTTCCGGCGCAGCCGCCGCTTCGCGCACGCCCATCGATTGCGCAAGCGCATCGGCCAGCGCATCCAGCGCAGCAAGCTGATCCTCCTTGAGCGAAGAGCGTATGGTAAGCTTATCCCCAAGGAAAGTGATGTTCTTGAGCTTGGAGAGGATCTCGGTCATCAACTTGCCGCTTGTTGCAGCCCAGGAGCCGTTTTCCAGGATGGCAACGGTGCGGTTTTGCAGGTTGTGGGCAGCAAGATCCAATAGCGCCGTTTCCATATTGCAGAAGATGCCCGCGTTATAGGTTGTAGACGCGAATACCAGGTGGCTGCAACGGAACGCTTCCGCCACGATCACGGAGGGGTGAGTAACGGAAACATCGTACATTGCAATCTTTTTCACGCCGCGCTCCGCCAGCTTCGCCGCGAGGATGTTGGCCGCGTTCTCCGTGTTGCCGTACACTGAGGCATAAGCGATCATCACCGCCTCCTCCTCGGGCGTATAGGTGCTCCATTTCTGGTATTTTTCCAGGAACCAGGCGATGTTGGAACGCCAGACGGGCCCGTGCAAGGGGCAGATCATATCGATCTCCACTGTAGATGCTTTCTTGAGCAGCGCCTGCACCTGCGTGCCATATTTCCCGACGATGTTCGTATAATAGCGGCGGGCATCGGCAAGCCATTCGCCCTCAAAATCCAGCGCATCGGCAAACAGATTGCCCGAAAGCGCGCCAAAGGTGCCGAACGCATCGGCAGAATAAAGCGTTTTTGTGGTGACATCGTAGGTAACCATGGCCTCCGGCCAATGCACCATCGGCGCCATGAGGAAGGTGAGCGTGTGCCGCCCGGTAGAAAGCGTGTCGCCCTCTGCAACAACCTTGCAGCGCGCTTTGGCATCGAACGTGAAGAACTGCCCGATCATGGTAAGCGCCTTGGCGTTTGTTACGATGGTCACTTCCGGGTAACGCAGCACGAGCTCGTCCATCGTGGCCGCATGATCCGGCTCCATATGGTTGACGATGAGGTAATCCAGCTTGCGGCCCTGGAGCACATGGGCAAGGCTTTCAAAGAACACGCCGCTGACGCTCTTATCCACCGTATCAAACAGCACGGTTTTTTCATCGAGCATCAAGTAAGCATTATAGCTTACGCCCCGCGGGATGGGGAAGACGTTCTCAAACAGCGCGAGCCTGCGGTCATTCCCGCCGACCCAGAAAAGATCCTCGCGGATCGCAATGGCATTATGCATGGAAAACCTCCTATTCCGATTCGCATCGCGTAATCCCGTATGATTTCAAGTATATCATACCACAGATTGCCATCTGTGGTATGTTGTAATTGCAACATTTTCAATTTTTTCGTTATTGATAGCCCGTGGAGCCATAACCGCCCGCGCCGCGCACGGTTTCCGAAAGCGTTTCTGCCTCCAGAAATTCCGCCGTGCAATACGGCGTGACCACGAGCTGCGCCACACGCTCGCCATCCTGCACGGAAGCAGGCGTTTGCCCATGGTTATGCAGCGCAACCAGGATCTCGCCCCGGTAATCCGGATCCACCACGCCCACCTTGTTGGCAGGCGCAAGCCCGCGCTTGGTAGCCATGCCGCTGCGAGCATAGATGAGCCCCGCAAAGCCGCGCGGCAATTCCATGCAGATGCCGGTATGCACCATTTGGGTTTCACCGGGCGCAATCACAAGCTCGCCCTCCGGGATATGCGCATAAAGATCCGCGCCTGCGGCATCGGGTGATCCATAGGTTGGGAGCTTCACTCGCGGGTGCAGTTTCTTTACGCGGATGGGTTCCTTCAACATGGCAATCCTCCTTTTCATGCATAGCTTTAACGGGAAGCCAGCCCTGCGCCGCCGCGCGCCCAGGGTAGCGCATCTGAAACTCCATGGCAGGCAATTTTCCCTTTAAGCCCGCAGATTTTCATCTATGAAACCAATTGGATTATGCGGCATGATCGGGCGCGTGTCAATACAGGCAAACGCCATAAAATGCAGCGATGTGTTTCTGGAAGGTGTGGATAAAAACAAAAAAAACGTCAGCCATCCCAGCGTTTTGGATATTTTAACGCTGAATAAAATATAAGCAGAAATCGGTTTGTGCCTTCTGGCAAGCTTTTATAGAAGGGCAAAAATCCCTTTGTTTTATACGATTGCCATATGGGTTTAGATCGGATCTTCTTAGGAAAACTAAAAATGCTAGGCGTGACATGTTTCTTCCTTCGCATGCTTTGCGCGTAATTGAAAATCAAAAAGTGCTTAAGAAATATGGAATGGCAACCCGAACATGGCTTTTCCCGTCTCCAGCTGGTGATATGATGGGTACAAACGCGCACTATAAGCAGCGGATTCATTCTAGGTCGCAGCGCGGGGAATAAATTCAGCTTTGCACGAGGAGAGGCGCATTACAGTCACTGGTAAAGGCTGAGCTTCCAGAAGACCTATTAAAGCAAATGATAGGCACTCTGAAAGCATAGAACCGATGAAGATTTAGAGAAAACAGCAAATATCGTAGAGGGAGTTTTCTCAAGAATTTTGTGATTGTGTACTTTTGCGTGTGCCTTTCAAAAATAAAACGCCTAAACTATAGTAGTTTAGGCGTTTTTCTTGGTGGAGCGTCCGCAACCAACGATGAACACCCTTCGCAGTTGGTCAGGTCACCCTCAAGCCCCTCCTCGATCTCGTCCAGCAGGATGTCATCAATTGTGATTGGGGTATCGCTACCGTTCAAAACCAAGGTGAACCGGTCATCATACAAATATACCGCCCGGAGGAAGATATTGATGATTCCACGCTTGATGTTCTCGTCATTCTTGTCTCCTTGCCTGAGCGAGTAGAGATAAGCTCTAACCTGGGGTGCTGTCAAAGTCACCTGCTTCGCCATCTCGACAGCCAACTGTGCTTGCAGTTCCTCTTTTTCGTGCTGGCGTTTTTCAATTCGCTCAGTTATCATGTCAGCGGCCTGTCCCCGCTCCAATGCCTTCCAGAGATTTTCAATGGCGGTGTCTGCTTCCTGGATGGCAGCTCTGATGCGTTTGATGGATGCTGTGTCCCGGTTGGATTCACAGACCTCGGATACCGAAGCTGCGATCCGCTCAATGTTGCTGTCTGTCAGCAACTTGCGGCACTCCAGCACAACACGATCCTCGATTTTCTCTTTACTGATGACCTTCTTTTTGCATTTACGCCGTTTGAAATTATTACAGGCATAGTAGTGATAGGTCTTGCCGGATTTTCCTGTACCACCGTAACCGGTCATCATCTCCCGGCAGTAGCCACAGAACAGCTTTGTGGTGAGCAGATACTCTTCTCGCCCTCTGGCTCGGGCAGGTGCTTTTTTGTTGCGATCAAGGATATAGTGGACACGCTCAAACAGCTCATCTTCGATGATACGAGGCATACCGCCCGGCGTTTCCTGGCCTTTGTAGAGGTAATACCCGATGTAACGCCGGTTGTTCAAAATGCGGTGGACGCTGTTTTTATTAAAGGGTTTGCCAAGAGAAGTCGTGAGCTTTCTGCGGTTCAAATCACGGATAATGTCTGCGACTGTTTCTCCACTGGCATACCGTTCAAAAATCTCCCGGACAATCTTTGCTTCTTCCTCATCCACATAGTACCGACGTTCGGAATCCACCTTATAGCCCAAACCAGGATTGCTGCCATTGGCCAAACACTTTTGCGCATTGATCTCCATGCCCCGGCGAATCTTTTGGGAAAGCTCCGCTGAGTAGTATTCAGCCATACTTTCCAGAACACCTTCCACCAGAATGCCGCTGGCATCATCGCTGATGTTTTCCCGCGCGGAGATCACTCGCACACCGTTCTTTTTCAGTTTTGCCTTGTTGATGGCACTGTCATATCGGTTGCGGGCAAAACGGTCAAGCTGGTAAACCAGAACACCCTCAAAGGTATGCTTGTCACTGTCGGCAATCATCCGCTGGAACTCGGCGCGGCTGTCGGTGGTTCCGCTCTGAGCGCGGTCAATATACTCTCCGACAACGAGATAACCATTGTTTTTAGCATACTCATAGCAGGTATGGAGCTGTCCCTCAATGGATTGCTCAGTCTGGCTATGACTGGAGTAGCGAGCATAGATGACAACATTCATTATTTCGCCTCCCCAAGCATCTGTAGCAGTGTTTCCTTGAGTCGTGCATTCATAGGAGATGTGGGGTCAAAGCACATTTCCACAAACTTCTGCATCTGGGGGTCGTTCTGCTGAATTTTAGGCTTGTACTCATACAGCTTGCCCTGAGGATTGTCCGTACGTCCAAAGATATAGTCCATAGATACATCAAAGTAATCCGCATACCGGGTAAGTGTTTCAAATGTCGGCGAAGCCTGGTTAAGCTCATAACGGTTCAGGCTGGATTGCTTGACACCGACAATCTCAGCCATCTTTACTTGAGATAGTTTGACACTTTCCCGCAGAAACCGCAACCTTTCAGCTACTTCTTTCAAGAGATACACCCCCTATTTGACAGCTTCATTATATCAGATAGCAGGTTAATCTTCAACCCTATATTAGCATAATTTAAAGAAAGAAATAGCGGTATCTCATAATCTTCGAACTCCATATCTTGATCCAAGCACATTGTAGCAAGCAATGCGTGTGGATAGCCACACACAAATCCGGCAAGCAATGCGAGTGTTAATACACGCTCACATTTTCTGCCGTATGCTTGTTGAGGGCAGCGCCCCCAAGCCCCTTTTGAACACAGAATTTCATTCTATGGCTGCGCGTTCTGCGAACGCTCTTATTTGGAATTTTCCCTGGAATAGAAGCGATGCTATCTAATGCTATTGCGTAAAACACTTACCTATAGCACAGCATTATCTATCCACATCTCGCACTGGCTCATTACAATCTGTACCGCTTCCTCCATGATATTTCCTCCTAAGCATCTCGCCAACTGGGATAATTAAAAGGTATTGTGTGATCAATGAATTCTTTATATTATCTCCATCAATTTCTTATTAAGCTTCAGCCAGTCCTGGTCGTCCTCATAGGTCGGGAGAACTGTTTTTACTCTTGCCCAGAATGCAGGACTGTGGTTCTTGTAAGTGATGTGGCTCAACTCATGCACAACAACATAATCAATCACGGAGAGAGGACACATGACGAGCCTCCACGCAAAGTTCAGATTATTCTTCGTGCTGCAAGAACCCCATCGAGCCTTTGCCTCCGACAGCTTTACGGTTCCGGGCGTAACGCCCATGACATTCGCATACAGAGCAACCCGCTCTGATATGGTCTGCATAGCCTGTTCCTTTAGCCATGCGGTCAGTGCCTCAACATCGTAGGTTTCCGGGACAATCAGTTCATTTCCGGACACTTCGACCGCATCGACCGCATCCTTGATGATGGCGTAATTGCTGCCGAGGTACATAATGCTCTCGCCGGTTTCCACGACAACAGGAGGATGCTTTTCTCCGAAGACTGCTACCTGCTGTTGCTTTTCATTAATCCAGCGTCTTTTCTTGCGGACAAACTCATCTATCACGGTGTCCGGCATAAGAGCCGGAGCGCGAACTATGAGGTTTGCCTCGTTATCTATTACAAGTGCCACGCTCTTTCTGTTGGAGCGCACCACCTGATATGCTATTTCCTGCATCAGTCATCCCTCCCGAAATGCTGATAGCCGAGTTCCATCAGTTTCTGTGCGATGTCCTTGCGGCGTTTCACGATATCCGGTACAAACTTCTTGATCTCAGGTGAAATCAGCTGTTTGATGATATATGTGCGGAGTTCCTGCTGCAGCGCCACATTATTCCAGAAGTTGACAGCGACCGTTTCCTGCTTGAATCGGTTCAGAACATTATCCGTCAGATTCTTCATCATGGTCATCTGCTCATCGGACAATTCTTCAAAAGTCTTTTTCCCGAAGAACTCCGTCTTCAGAAGACCGAGGAACGGCATCTCGTGTGTCGCATCATAACCGTAGGTGTTTTCCTTCGCACGACCGGCTTTGATATCGCGGCGCAGCTGTTCGAGAGCCTTACGGAGTTCTGCCCAGTTGTTTTTGAACTCTTCCAGAATCTGTTCCAACCTCTCGCTCAAACGAGCGTACAGTTCCGGGTCTTTCGGCATATTTATGTTGATAAACTCACGGACAGCATATTTGATTTCTTCGCTAACCGCACGATCACTCTTTTTGCTCTGACCGCCTTTCAGGAAGTCATCCGAAAGCAGAGAGATCGGAGCAATTTCCATGTCCACACCGTTGACGGTGAGGTATTCCTCGATAATGGCGCGGACTTTCTTGCTGGCATCCTTATTGGAGAACCTCGGATTTCTTGTCATCTTTGCCACGGATTCACGGATGAAGGCCAGCGTCTTATAATCCTCGCTATACTCCAATGCCGCCGGATTCGGAAGAACGCGGTCAAACAAGCGTGACATGACAGAGAACCGTCCGTTGTATTCTTCACGGAGTTCCTCATCAAGGCAGAGTTCCTCAATGATGTCGGATGTCTGCGAAAGCGCATAGCCGACCTTCTCGTTAAGGAACTGGATGATTTCGTTGTATGCCGTATTCAGCGCATCGATATCCTTTGACTTGTCACGGAGGGATGCCATAATTTCATCCCTGTCAGCATCGGCATAATCGGCAAGGGCGTCCTTGAGGTGGTTTGTGATTCCAACATAATCTACCAGGTATCCACACTTCTTGTTTGCTCCGCAGGTACGGTTCACCCTTGTGATAGCCTGCAGAAGATTGTGGTTCGTCAGCTTCTTATCCAGGTACATGACCTGCTCAACAGGAGCGTCAAATCCCGTCAGCAGCATCGCAGTAACGATAAGAATGCCGTAATTGCCGTCGCCGCCTTTGAGACCTGTCTCTCCGAACGGAGCCTTAAAGCCGTCAATGATCATCTCATTCTCGCTCTCGTTCGTGTACTGTTTCAGGTGTGCATCCTCGTTCGCTCCGCCGGAAGAGATGATGCAGGCGGTCTTGAGCTTCTTCAGCTGTTTGATGTCGATGTGATTCGGATTGTTGCGCTCAAGTTCCTCTATCTTCTTGGGGAGGAGTGCGTCAATCGCTTTCTTATAACGGTATGCCGCCTCCTTGCTGACGCCTACAATCTGTGCTTTAAATCCGTTAGCGAAAACCGTATTAATATAGTGGTCGATCATATCGGCCGCTTTTTCGTTTATAACTTCCTGCGCCTCAAGGTATCCTCTGACCGTATACTTGCCGAGGATTTCAAGTTGCTCCTCGTCATCAAGATAGCCGAAGATATCGATGAAGGCGTGGTTCATTGCGTCGTGATCGGTAATCTCGCTGTCTGTTGCACGGCCTTCGTATTTGATTTCTACGACAATGCCGTCTTCCTCCGCTTGGCGCATCGTGTAGGTATCGATGTAACCGCCGAAGTTATCGACCGTCTTGGTAATTGGAGTACCTGTGAATGCGACTTTGACAGAGTTCGGCATACTTTTCCACATATTCGCAGCCAGTTCGGAGTATTCGGAACGATGCGCCTCATCGATCATGACGAGAATGCGGTCACTCGTGTTCAGAACAGGGAATGTAGAAACCGAAGTTCTCTGCTCCAGGGAGCCGGATTTCTTCTTATCTTTCTTATCCTTGTTCTTTTCCGATTCGCCGAATTTGTGAACCATCGCAACCGTAACATCGCTTGCAGTATTCTTGATGAGATCTTTCAGTCCATCGATGCTGCCAGCAATGTTGATGGCATACTTCACGGTCTTCGTGGTCTTGAACATCTGCGTCTGCAAGTCTTTTCTGTCCACGATTAAAACGACCTTGTAGTTGTTCAAATCGAAGGAGTTATACATCTTGCGGATGACAAACATCATTGTGAGCGTTTTACCCGTACCCTGGGTATGCCAGAGCGTACCGCCTTTTTCTCCCTTGGCGGCATTGCGCAGACGCTCGATGATTTTGTTTGCACCACGATACTGCATATAGCGAGGAACGAGTTTCACACGGATACCGCTGTCCTCGTCCTTGTAAGCAATGAAGTTCTGAACGATGTCCAGAAGGTGGGATGGTTCAAGCATACCCGCCACAGCAATCTCCTGTGCCGAAGGCTTGCCGTTAGGATTGATATCACGAAGCTTGTATGGATAGGCATCTTTCCACTCCATAAAATGGCTGACACCGCCTGTGATGCTAGAATAGCGGCAATCATGGAAACAGGTGGACATGATAATCTGATTGAAGTAGAACAGTTCCGGCACACCTTCCAGCTCTTCAGCACCTCTGCGGTTCTGGTAACGCATCAGCTGGTCGATGCCTTCTGCCATCGGTTCTGTGATATCTGGCGCCTTGCACTCGATGACCACGAGAGGCAGACCGTTTACAAACAGGACAATATCGGGAATGATATACTCCTCTTTGCCGGGAATGCGAACCTTATACTGGCTGATGGCAAGGAAGTCGTTATCAGTAGCGTTGGGACCGTCATAGGCATCCACATCCCTCCAGTCGATAAGACGTACAGGACAGTTTATCTCGCCACTTTCTTCGTTGTCGGCAGACAGCCCTTCCGTAATGCGGTCATAAACTTCCTCGTTATTTTCAAGTAGTTGCTTCAACGGATGGGGATAATCCTGAATCTGCCTGCAGAGGTCATCGATCTGCACATCGTTCAGCCAAGGATTTAGGCGCTTCAATGCGGCTTTCAGGCGCGATACGATAACGACCTCCGAGAAGGATTCCCGGAAGCTCTTCTGCGGATCGTGCTTTTCGCTGTCATCCAACTGGACGACAGTCCATCCCAGCTTTCTTAATTGTTCAAGCAGTGGAGTTTCCACATACATCAGTTCAGATGGCCTTCCTGCCATAAACGCCGCCTCCTTATTTCAGTTTTCCTGCATCGACCTTGCCGGATAATAAATCCTGCATCAAGCCCTGCTTCAACAAACTGTATTTTTTAAGAACATCTCTTTCTTGTTCGATGCTATTGTCTATTGTTTCCAAGACCTCAACGATATGATCTTGCTCTGGTTTGCTTGGCGCTAAAACCTTAAATGCCGCTACACTTAATGCTGATAGATTTGGCTGTGCCGTTCCGTTATCAGCAGCACGACGCTGTTTCTCCTCTATATATGAATTCAGTATGTAGAAGAGAAATTTATTGTTAATATCGTGAGGACGAATGACCACAAGCGATGATGCGACCGTTCCGTCTACTACCTTTTCTTCGATAAATGCATTCTTTCCCAGCGTGCCTCGAAGACAATATAGGATATCTCCCTGTTCGATTTTTGCTCCGTGAAGTGATTTAAATTTTTGAGGTGTAATATAATCGCAAGCCTCGTAATTTACCTTACCATCTTGAAGGTGTCCGGCATTAATAAACGCACAACCTTCTGAAACAATGTCTGATGCAGACGGGTAATTCTTGCTCCTGTCTCCATTGAAGAAATAGGCATAAGTATCAAGGCTTATGAATGTTTCTTCGCTGTAGTCTTTTAGTAAATCGAACATCATCCCCGTCTTGATGTTTATATATTTCTGGATGACTTCCCGTGTCTTATCAATAACAGCATCAATAGACTCCAGCACCTCCACAATTTTCTTCTGTGTTAGTACGTCAGGAGCCTCAAAGCTAAACTTGTAAAATTTCTCCTGGTTCAGATGTTTGATGGTGGAGCCAGTCAGCACATTCCTCACAAACAGGTCGAACCAATGTGAATGAAGGACGTAGTGCAGAAACTCCGGCACAACCTCATTATTAATTGCCCGTACAACGAAGACCCCGCTGTTAAGCGTAGCTTTCTCTGGACAGTCGATAACCACAGCTGTTTTGCCGATGGTTCCGTCCTTCGTAATCAGAAGGTCGTGCTCATGCAGCTGAATGCCCTTATCCTGCGCATAGCGTTCTTCTGTTACATGGTAGCAGTCATCCCAATTAACTCTACCGTTATGGAAGTCCACACCAGTTACAAGATATGGCCCCTCAGTCTTAAATTCATCCGACCGTAATCCCTGCCAACCGATGCGGGCGCGCAGGGAAAAGCAGTCGATCAGAGTATGCTTTGTCATGGAGGTCATGCGTCAACCTCCTTTTTCGGGATATAGCCCAACTGTGCCAGGAAGCCGTTCAGCTTGTCCTCGGCTTTCTTCCGCTCATCCAGCAGCGTGGTAACGGAAACATGATACTTTTCCCACAGTTTGTTTACCGCACGAATGGTTTTTTGAACCTCGGCGGAAAGGTAGGCATCCAGTTCCTCCACAAAGCCGTCATGGAGAAGCTGCATCACGAGGTCTTCACATTGTTCCTCCGTCAGTTTCTCACGGATGGCATCAATTTTTTTCTGGAGTTCGGATTCTTTCTTCTTGACCTCTCTGTTCAGACGGTTCTTTTCCTTCTTAAGCGCTGCAATCTGCTTCAGTGATGCCTTTGCTTCGTCCGTTCCGAGGCTCTTGAGGTAGGTTTCCACTTCCTTGACAGACGGTTCCTTCGGCTCTTTCTCCTCATCGCCGTCATCGGAATCATCGTCATCGGTCTCCATTTCGATGGAGGCTACATATGCCATCAAATCAGCCTGTGCGTTTTCTGCATCGTCACGGAGCCTGTGAAGTTCTTCCAGTTCGTCAGCGAAATGCTCCGAGGCAATCTTGTCATCACTGACGAGTGAGGCGACAAAGCCCTCGGAACTAATGGTTTTGAAAACATTCTTGATGCGGATGACTTCCTTAACGTCAACCTTTATTTCCTTACCCTCGACCGATTGCTCGATCTCTGTATATTCACGAACGGTATAGCTGTGTTCCCACCAATTGGCGAATACGCCCTGGCATTGGAACTGATCCAGAATACCGAGCGGTTCAAGCGTCTCCACGAGAAGATTGGTAAACTTTATGGCAAACTCGGCAATACCCATATCGGTATGAACACTGTTGACGGCGAGAGCGGCTTCTATCCAGAAATCTTCAAATGCTCCGTGCATTCGCTCCTTTGCGCTAAGAACGCCCGCATGATCTGAAATGTAGGATTTAATCATTCCTTTTGTGGCGCATCTCTTCAGGAAGTCGGAGTATCCGTCTCCTCTGTCAGAAAAGATGTCCGCAGGGGCTATATCGTACTTTGCAATCAGTCCGTTCAATGCCTCAATCTCTACATTCGGTACGCCACCGAGCATATGCGCACGGACATCATGCGGCTCCTGCGGCGGAGCATTGTCGACATAGCGACTAATGTTGAGATTAGCATCGTTTGTCTTTTCATCAAGAATATCCGCAATCTTTACGATCTTAGAATATCCGGGGACCTCGACCATATTATCGAATACCCAGACGATTTTCTCGGTATCTTCCGGGCGCAGGAAGTTCTGATTCTTGCCTTCACCATATTCCGCATCGGCATTGATGATTAGCACCTTGTCCTTGAGTTTCTTAGGCTTCTTTTTGTTGATAACCAGAAGACAGGTAGGGATAGTGGTGCCGTAAAACAAATCAGGCGGCAGGCTAATAATTGCCTGTACAATATCCTGTTTGTCCGTGAGAATGCCCTTACGGATAGTTTTCTCCGCACCGCCACGGAACAAAACGCCGTGAGGCATGACCGTTATCATCATGCCGTCCGGTTTTGTGCTGGCAATCATGTGCTGCACAAACATCAAATCGGCTTTTTTGCCGGTCTGAGGAGCCCACCCATAGACAAAGCGGTTCTGGCACTTCATTTTATCGTTCTTTGTATAATTCTGTGAGAATGGAGGATTTGCAATCACGCGGTCAAACTGACGCACCGATCCGTTCTTCTGCCAATATGGTTCCATCAGGGTATCGCCGTGCTGAATGTCGGCATCCTTGATGTCGTGCATGATCATATTCATCTTACAAATCGACCATACCGTTGCAGCATCGTCCTGCCCGAACAGAGCCAGCTTACGTCCATCGCCGCCTTGCTCCTCAACATACTGCTTGCTGTGAATAAGCATACCGCCGCTGCCGACCGTGGGATCGTATATTTCCATGTTTTCCTGCGGCTTAATGATTCGCACCATCAGTTGAACGACAGTTGACGGCGTATAGAATTCTCCGCCTTTCTTTCCGGCAGAGTCCGCAAAGTTCTTGATCATGTATTCATAGGCTGCTCCAAGCAGGTCGGGGAACACAAAATTATCATTTGTCAGCTTGTACTTATTGAAATGCCAGACAAGTTGAACGAGGCGCTCATTTGTAATGATCTGCTTGTTCTTAACCTTTTTTGCAAAATCAATGTTCTTCAAAACGCCATCAAGCTGGATGTTTTCTTTTTCTATGGCAACAAGGGCGCGTTTCAGCTTGGCAGCAACATCCACTTTGACATGGAGCAGTCCCGTCCAGCCATCGCCGTTATCCTCGCACTCCCAACGCGCCTCACGAGGCACAAAAAAAGTACTGCCGTAAGAAGTCTTATCCTCAAGAAAATCCTCCAGTTCTTCCGGCGTCAAATCATCTTTATATTCCGCTTCCAGTTCTTTACGTTTCTGCATGAAGTTATCGGAAAGTCTCTTTAGAAAGAGCATTCCAAAGATGTATTCCTTAAACTCAGAAGCGTCCATTTTGCCACGGAGAATATCTGCTGCTTTCAACAGATGGCTTTCCAATTGAGATATTGTTAATTTAGGCATGATAAATTCTCCCTCATGTTTTATTTGTTGTCATTTGGCTTCGGTGCACACCTTGTATTCCGCTAGGTGCGGCCCAGAATGTCTTTGCTGTTTCCGTGCTCCACCATCTGGATATTGGTGAACAAATACACCGCATCTTACCAAGCGAGCTGTTCTCTGTTTTCCTCATAAAGCAGCCTTGGCAGCTTGCGCAGATAGGTATTCAATACACCAATTGCGTTTTCCATATGAACCTGGGAAATCAAATCATATTCCACAGAACAATAGCCACACGCATCCAACACTCGTTGGGCCTCTTTCATCTGCTCGGATTTTTCCTCACGTATTTGCGCCGAAATGCTGTCGTGGGTGACCTGGTACATATGATAGGCAAACAAGCTTTGCTTGATTTTCTCCATCACAGTTTTGAACTCTGTGCTGGTGAGAAAATCATTCAGAACCACTGTGTCTTTGGTAAAATACATCTGCGGCTCTTCTTCGTTGCTGGAATTTTCTTTGCATCGAACCAATTCTTCGATTGCGCCGTCGCTCAAATTCAGCTGTTCGGAAATATCATGATATTCTCGTTTGCGGGAGTTAGACAGTCCCAGCAAATATTCCACCGACACATCGTAAAAATCCGCAAAGGCGACCAGATACTCGATGCTCATGCTACGGGTGCGGCCATACAGAGGATGGACTGGATCGTTGATTTCATAATTTTTGAGATTTGTATGGCTGATGTTGACACCACGCTCCGCAAGCTGCTTGGAAAGCTGTTCAAAGGACAGCTTTTTTTCTTTGCGCAGATCTTCCAGCCGCTCTTTGGTCAGCGCCATCCTTGCTTCGTCATACAGCATGAGTTGATCCTCCCGTCCATTTGTAAACTATAATTTATAAATAAATCATTTTTGAAACTAAAATAATTTATGGTTGATATACCGATTCAAGCACCTTCCTACGGTATAATTCAATTAGAGTTTACGGTTTACAAATATTATAAACCGTAAATCTCACAAAATCAATTCTTTACATGAAACGGAGTGAAGCGCATGGAAAAATATTTGCACAAGATGCAACCGCGAAGCTGGGAGGAAAAACAATTTGTTGATTCAAATGACACCCAAGCAAAGGAGAAAAGCCAATGCGCTAATTCGAAAATCTTGCTGCAATTATGACCGCGGCAACTGTATCGCACTGGACGATGGCGAACCTTGTGTCTGTGTACAAAGTATCTCTTATTCTCTGTGCTGCACTTGGTTCCGGGATTGGGTTCTGCCGGGCGCTCCAGCTTTATATGCCGAGATCACAAAACCAAAGGGGTTGAAGCGATGCGCAGAATGCGGCTCGCCGTTCCTGGCAAAGTCCAACCGCGCTAAGTATTGTTCTGATTGTGCCCGCAAGGTGCACCGTCGTCAGAAAACAGCAAGTGACAGGAAACGGAGGTCGAATACGGACAAATAGAGATTCCAAAAGCCGGATATATTCTCGGTTTCCGGCTTGGCAATCATGGAGGTGAATAGCAATACCCATTATCGCTCAGAAATCGCGTTCTAATTGTCCGCATGGAGGTACCTGTCATGGCTACAAAACCCTTTTACATTCATCAGAAGCCACCGGCCCAAAGTTTTATACGACTGCCCAATTTTCTGTTTGAGGCACCAAGTTTTTGCTCCTTGTCAAGTGAAGCAAAACTGTTGTATGCGATGATCCTGCGTCGAACGGATTTGTCCCGCAAAAACGGATGGGCCGATGATTATGGCAAAATTTATCTGTATTACCCCATCAACGAGGTGTGTGTGCTGCTGCACTGTGGCCGCCAAAAGGCGGTGGACACGCTGCGGGAACTACAATATGCCGATTTGATCTCCATCAAAAAGCAGGGGTGTGGAAAACCCAACCGTATCTATCCAAAACACTATGAAGCGGTTTCGAACACCGACTTCAAGAAATCCGATTGCGGAACGCCGGAAGGCTGAATAATGAATTCGACAAGTACGGTAATCCGCTTTCTTGAAGTGCGAAAACCAGACGGTAGATAAAAAGAAAAAGATAAATATACTCAGTTTAATTCGATTCATTCCCTTCCTATCCGAGCTATTTTGTGTGGGATTTTCTGGTGAAAACCCCGGAAGGGAAGGGGTGGGAACGGAGCTCTATGAGAATTTTCTCAGGTTTTGAAATGATCTGTCTCTCCTCTGTGTATGGGAACAATCTTTGGCAGCTGTGTATCGCCGGGAAGGAGTGTGAGATGGACTGAAGTTGAGCCAGTAAGGTTTTGCTGTTGGGGCAACTCACCCATGGTCGGCCAAGAAAATCATCAGAATCCATACAAAATTGAACTACCACAGTCCATCATAGATTCCTTCGCCCGATTCCTCGCACCTGAAATCCAGAAATTATTCGCCAGCGAAGAAGGGCGAAAAGAATTGGAAACATGGAAAAAGAAGTATTCTGATAAAAGTGAGGAATGAAGTAAAGTTCAAAGATAATATGCAAAGGGGCGCCCTATTTTGGGTGTCCCTTTTTGTCGCAGTAATGAGGAGGAACGGTTTGTTCCATGGGGGTATTTCTCACACCTGAGATGGATAGGCGGTTTACCTACCCGCTCATGTTCGGTGCGTCGCGTTTTGCGATGTACCAGATTGAATCGAGAGCGCAGTGTCCTTACAGAGTAAAAATGCGGAATTCGAGCTCTTATTTGGAAGGATGATACACCATAGCTATCGTTCTGAGTAAGGGGGGCGCTTTAAAAAGCCCTTTTGATGAAAACCATACTGCTCGATGGGATGGTATATTGCCACCCCATCTTCCAGGGTAGGCCCTATTTCAGAGCGTACCACACCATACACAAGGGTGTCGTAATTCACGACGCCCTCTGCTCTAAAATAGATCATAGGGTGCAGACATGAAAGCATTCGATAAGGAACGGTTTGCCCATTCATTGACTAAGAGTTATGCCGCTTCACGACAGCCCTTGAGATAATCAGGGTGCAACGATTCGTCACATCTCTGCAAGGGGGCGGCATTTTAGCATACCCTTCAAAAGTGTTTGCAGAACGCGCAGCCACAGAATAAATTCTGTGTCCAGCGGGGGTATAGCACCCAACAAGCAGAGGATGTGAGTGTATATGAACACTCGCATTGCTTGCGGTGATCTGCCTATTATGATTGGACACCGAATCCAAATAAGGCACGAGCATATAAAAAACGAGGTTCAGGGCACATCGTGCCTTAAACCTCGTTTTGTGTTTTATGACATCACAGCCACACCCTTACGGCAAAGCCGCCTTTGAAAAAGTAGGTGTTCGTGTAATATCCATCTGGTGGAGGCGAGGGGAATTGAACCCCTGTCCGAAAATCCATCCATACATCTTTCTCCGAGCGCAGTTTACCGTTTTTGCTCGAAAGAGCAGTTTCCCTTACGGATGCACCGGCAAACAAGCACATCCGTTCGGTAGACTTTTATTCATCGGCAGTACAAGACACTCCTGCCTGACGTTCACCACTTCATAATGCCCAAACTAAAGCCGTGGTCCTCCTCAGCCGGACAGCTGCTTTTAATTAAGCAGCAACCGCCATTTCTTTGTTGAAATTTACGGTTGTAACGTTATTTTTAGCGTTTATATTTAATAAACATGGACTTTTATAGAGGTGCCCGCCTCTGCTCGCTTGACATACTTCAAAATCCCCGTCGAAAGCCTGTACGCCCCCGTATGGTAGAGATTTTTAACGGACCCGTTCCTTCAACGCCCGGTCTATGGTCCGTTTTGCATCGCGCTTTGCCAGATCGTCGCGCTTGTCATACAGCTTTTTACCTTTGCACAGACCCAGCTCCACCTTTACCCTGCCGTTTTTGAAGTAGAGGGAAAGCGGAATCAGCGTCAAGCCCTCCTGCTTTAAGGTGCCGTAGAGCTTGAGAATCTCCCGTTTGTGCATCAGCAGCTTTCTGGGACGGATAGGGTCACGGTTGAAGATATTTCCCTTTTCATAAGGGGAAATGTGCATCTGTTTGATGAACAGCTCGCCGTTTTGGATGTCGCACCAGCTGTCCTTCAGATTGACCTGTCCTAAGCGCAGCGATTTGACCTCGGTGCCAAATAGCTCGATGCCTGCCTCATAGGTTTCCTGAACAAAATAATCATGTCTTGCCTTTCGGTTGACCGCTATGCTCTTGGTCCCCGGCTGTTTCATCCTGCGCACCTCCCTGCTGTTGCTGTATTCATTTTATTATACCCCATTTTTTACAAAAATGCAAGTAGGAAAATTTCTCACTTTTCTTGACTTTTGTTTTTACGGATTATATAATATCAATATAAATTCACGGTTTCCACAGCATTGCTGTGTTCATAATAGATATATTCTTTTGAAAGGAGTTGTTCAGTATGTTAATGAACAGAATCGACCATTTTCCACACGAGGGGGAAACTGTTTTGTAATCCCCCGCTGCAACAGGAGGATTGTAATGAACAACTTGACACTCAAAAAAATTGACCAAACCAATTTCATTGACGCATTTCATTTAGAATTACAGGATGGACAGGAAAAATTTGTGTCCCATCCAATCAGAAGCCTTGCACAAGCGTACGTATACTACTCACAATGTACCCCATTCGGTATTTATTTTGAAAACAAGATGGTGGGGTATGTGATGGTCATTTATGACTATGATTTGTCGGAGTACAATATCTGGCACATGATAATTGACAAGCATGAGCAAGGCAAAGGGTACGGCAAAGCCGCACTAAAAGAATGTTTTGCCTACATCGCTCAAAAGCCCTTTGGAAATTCCTCCCGGGTAGTATTGACCTGCAGCGAAGAAAATCTTCCTGCACTGTCTTTATACAAGGGTCTGGGATTTTTGCCGACAGGGAACCGTGATGAGGATGAAATTGAGTTGGCTTACCAACTCGACTAATACAACATACAAAAAAAGGACCCATCCGGGTCCTTTTTTCTATCCTCTTTTACAGGATGATGCAGATGAGTCCGCTGCATCCTT
>JABLTO010248716.1_pt1 | contig 17572 bp, 15 predicted proteins | sample 7160091 | NCBI WGS metagenome assembly JABLTO01 (sample SAMN14651225, study PRJNA627086) | human gut metagenome | isolation source: feces | host: Homo sapiens
AAAGGGCGGCGGAACAAAATTATTTCCGGAGCCGCCCCGACAAACATCAAAAATATCATCAGTCCTTTTGTGATACCGCGCATACTTTCCAAATCGATGGTATTAAATCCTGCTGTTCTGGTGGTAACCGACTGAAAAAAGGAATTTAACAGCTTATCTCCAACCCCCATACTGCCGATTGTTTGCTGATTATCCCATTCAAAAACCAGAAACGCCAGTGTGCCAAACAAAATGAACACAGCGCTGATGGACAGAACAATTTTAGTGTGCAGCAACAACCGTTTGGTTTTATGATAGGAAAACAAGTTTTGCCATACCACAAATCCCAGTCCGCCGCAAATAATCAACAAGCAAATCGGAATCAACACCATCGGATCCGACGCATATTCGGTCAGGCTGGCAAATGCCGCAGTCCGCCCCAGAATGTCAAATCCGGCATTACAATAAGATGAAATTGCCAGGAAAAGCGAAATATAAATCCCCTCTACTCCAAAGGCAGGCACAAAAGTAGCGCTCAACGCGATCGCACCCAATAATTCAAAAGAAAAGGTAAGCACCATAATCATTTTAACCAGATGCTTTGCATCAATCGTATCCGGCGAGTTTACCGACTCCTGCGCCAGCTGCAACCGCTTGTAGCCCAGTTTCTTTCGAATCGCAATATTAAAAAAGGTAGTCAGGGTAACCAACCCCAATCCGCCCAGCTGAATCAGTGTTAATATCACAATCTGTCCGAAAACACTCCAATAGACATAGGTGTCAAAAACAACCAACCCGGTGACACAAGTTGCCGATGTGGCGGTAAACAGCGCCTCAAGCGGTCCGGTAACATGCCCTGCTTTTGAAGAAAACGGCAGCATCAGCAAAACTGTTCCCGCCAAAATCAGCAGAGCAAAACTGCTGACAATCACTCTGGTCGGATTGCTGAAAAATCCTTTTTTCTTTTTTTCGCCGGTTTGCAAATCATTACTTCCCTTCCGAAACAATCTGCTCCGGATGAACTCCGGTCGCACTCTCTGATTTTAGCATTGCTAAAAATCCTGTTATTATCATAAAACAGCTTGCTTTTTTGCTGTGACAAATATGAATCATCATAATTATGAAAATCGTGGATTTTGCAATCATAATATCAAAACGAAAAGCGGACATAATCCGCTTCCCGACATTTAAATATTATTATAGCAGAGCCGGCTGATAAATTCAATACCGGGACACAACAAAATCAGAAATCGCAGTTATAACCAATGCACAAGCAACGCCGTTATTTTCTGTGTCTTTTAATAACAGCCGTATTGATGTGCCGCCTGATACATAGCGATAACATTTTCTACCGGCGTGTTGTCCTGAATCTGATGCGTTGGCGCAAAATGATATCCTCCATAGGGCATCAATGTTTCCAGCGTTTCACGGCAAATCTGTTCCGTTTCGGCTGCAGTACCGTAAGCCAGCGGTCCGGCAGTAGAGATGCACCCCCGAAAAGTCAATCGTCCGCCAAAGTGCTCTGCCAGATATGAGGGAGACATGTTTGCCGCCTCAGGCTGAAGCGTATCCACCCCGGTCATTCCCATCTGATAAAAGGTTTCATACGCCCAACTGGAAGAACCGCAGGTATGTATCATTATCGGCAGATCATATGTTTTTGCCAAATCAATAAATTTCTGGTGCCGCGGCTGCAGTACCCGCTGATACATTTCCATGCTGATAATCGGCGTATGCTGCGTCCCGAGGTCCTCACCGATCCAAATGAAATCAATCTTGTCCTTTGATTTGATGAGCTGCCGTTCTATCACCTCAAGCTGTACCGCCAGCCGCCGGTCAGTCATTTCCAGTGTTGCCTCGTCACCGATTCCCAAATTGATCAGTGCATCCTCTACTCCCATCAGCATACCGGTTGTGTTTAATACGTCAGCAAGCCCCGGGCTCCCCAAATGAATGGCGAAGCCCATCTCTGTTAACCGGTCAATTCGGCGGTCCTCCGCGTCATAATCATAATCATCCGGATCGGGAAACGGGTAATTCGCAATCATTTCACTGTCCGCATCCTTAAGCGGAAAATCGCAGTAATCATAATATGCGCCGTACTCATTTTCAATATACCGCATTACCGCTCCGTTTTCCGCGTTTCGAATCCGCCCGGGAATTTCCGGATAAATCTGCTTCCCGACATATTGCGGTCCCGCGCCCGCATAATCCACCCCCAACTTTTGATACAACGTCAAATAATCATCATCGGCAACGCCCAACGCCGTACAAAGCCGATGATGAATGAACGGATTCGTATCATATCCGATCGTTACCCGATCCGTTTTTTCAAAAGCAAACGTCCGTTTTACCCGCTCTTTCGCAGTCATCGTTTCTTTTGCCTTTATAATGGTTTCCATTTATTCTCCCTCCGTTGTTTTCGTGTTCAATGCTCACTGAACGATGCGCAGTCAGTGATATCAAAGTATTTTGCCGTTGTTTATATGTTGGCAATGTGCAAGTTTTTATCTTTTTTAGAAAGCCCTGATTTGTTCAGCAGGCATCATTTACAAATCTCTACTATTATATTATAATATATTCGCACCATTTCCAATTAGCAAACCACCAATAAAACAGAACAAACGCACTATAATTTGAAAGAATGTGTAATCTGTGAAAATCAACTGTCATTTATCCGTTATCAATTTGTATCAATGCGAGCAATCTTTTTCCACTCCAAAACGTACCTTTGATTATCATTATCTGCTGTATGTTCATAAAGGTATCGGGAAATATAAAATAGACAACATAACTTATGATGCAAAAATCGGTGATATATTCTATTGCCCTCCTCAAAAAAGCAACACCATATTCGCTGACGCCAACAATCCGTTTTTGCTGTCCGGGATTGAATTCACCGCGGATCAATCCGATTACCTTGCCCAAAATATTTCGAGTAAAATAAACATCTCAAAGCATACCTTTTTAATTACGGGCATCAACGAAATGATTGAAGAATATCGGTTCAACAAAACTTTCTCTTCAGAAATATGCGATAATATTCTTTCGATTCTGGTCAGCCGGCTGATCAGAATATCTCAAGGCAAGACCGCCGGAAGTGAAGATATTTCCGAAAGCCTTTTGCAGTATATCATGAACAATTATGACAAGGAAATTACACATAACCTGCTTTCTGAAATTTTTTCTTATCATAAAAACAGCATTAACAGAATTTTGCTCAAATCCACAAATATGACCTTGAAGAACTATATCATTGATATCAGGATGAAAAAAGCATGCGAGTTTTTATTATACAGCAATAAAACGGTAGCAGAAATCGCAGAGCTATGCGGATATTCAAGCAGCGTTTTTTTCTCGCGTCAATTTAAGCAGAAAAACGGCATCACGCCTTTGGAATACAGAAAAAACACAAAGCTTTCATGACGGTGCAATGCCGGATTTTTTCTCACCCTGCAAGTTTATGAGATTATCGCTGATATTGATAATCAAATTGAATAAATCCTGCTGTCATGTTATACTAAATATATAATCCTGCAACAATCCCGTAATCCTGAAAGGAATGGTCATAAATATGGAAGAATTAACACCAAAAAAAGTGTCTGAATCTAAAACCGAACAAATCCAAATCCTGATGCCGCAGCATATAAACGGATACAAACGGTTATTCGGCGGCGTACTGATGGAATGGATCGATGTGGTCGCCGGCGTAGTGGCACGGCGGCATGCCAATTCGGAAGTAACCACCGCCTCGGTAGACAACCTGCAATTTAAGTCACCCGCTTATGTCAACAGTACCATTATATTAATCGGGAAAATCACCTATGTCGGCACAACTTCAATGGAAGTACGGGTCGAAACCTTTGTTGAATCCCTTTCCGGAGAACGAAAACTGGTCAACCGCGCGTATGTTGTCATGGTTGCCTTAGACGAGCATGAACGCCCGAAAAGAGTTCCTGCCGTAATCCCCGAAACAGAAGAGGAATTTGCGGAATTTGAGGCAGGAAAACGACGCCATGACCTGCGTAAGCAGCGGCGTTTAGAAAACTATTGATTGATACAATGCAGGCAAGCAAAAAACAGGCAAGCCTTTCGGCTTGCCTGTGGAGCGTGTCGATTCTATCAACAACGCTTATTAATAATTTTCCGGTTTTAATTGGAAATATGCTCTCGGATGTGCGCAAACAGGACATACTTCAGGAGCAGTTGTACCAACATGAATATGACCGCAGTTTGCACACTGCCATACTACGATATCCGGTTTGCGGAATACTTCGCCGCACTCTACATTTGCGAGCAGTTTACGATATCTTGCCTCGTGCTCTCTTTCTACCTTTGCAACCCCTTCAAACAATTCGGCAATTTTATCAAAGCCCTCTGCTCTGGCTTCTTTCGCAAAAGTATCGTACATATCAGTCCACTCGTAATTTTCGCCCTCTGCGGCAGCTTTCAGATTGTCAGCAGTGGAACCGATTCCGCCCGAAGCCAATTTGAACCACATTTTCGCGTGCTCTTTTTCATTATTCGCGGTTTCCTCAAAGATAGCCGCAATCTGGTTGAATCCCTCTTTTTTCGCAGCAGATGAAAAATAAGTATATTTGTTTCTCGCCTGGGATTCTCCGGCAAAAGCCGCCCATAAATTTGCTTCTGTTTTTGATCCTTTTAATTCTTTCATTTCAGTCACCATTCCTTTTTTGAAAATTTAATATCATTTTATTTATGAAATTGCCGTTGTGTATCAAAACAGCAATATTTCCGATAGAAAATACTCTTTTAAACAACCTGCTTTTCTTTCTCTTTTTTCTGTTCATTACACTCGGGACAGATTCCCTGAAATACGATGTCGTGCCGTTGGATCAGAAAACCGTTCGTATTGCGGATTTTTGACACTATGTCCTGCTGATATACCATATCAACATCATATACTCTGTCACAGCTGCTGCATTTTAAATGGTAATGCGAAGCCGTGTTAAAGTCAAACCGATCTGCTGCATCCGGTACGCTGATTTTTTGAATTTCTCCGATCTCCGCCAACAAATTAAGGTTTCGGTATACGGTTCCTTTACTGATATTAGGGTACCGAGATGAAACCGCATGATAGATTTCCTCTGCAGTCGGATGATGATGCAGTTGTTGTACAGCTGCAAGAACCATGTCCCGCTGAACTGTATTTCTGGTAACTTTCATATGCCTTGTTCCTTATTAAGAATATTTACTAATTAGGATTATATACTATTAACCTTTATTTGTCAACCCTTTTTTCAATTTTTTTTTGAAAGGAAATTTCGAATTTATGGTCGATCAAGAAAGATTTCAAGCGGCATGTGACACTGTATTGGGGAAACAACGTACCCGCTGCGGAATCGGCACTTTAAGCGAAAAAACGCTTCACGCAATCTTAAAGTGCTATTACGAGCCGTATCAGGAAAACCACGAAATCAAAATCGGGAAATATGTAGCGGATATTGTGGGTGAAAACGGTATTGTCGAAATACAAACGGCCCAGTTTGGCTCCATGCGGGAAAAACTGAATTCCTTTCTGGAGGTTTGCCCGGTTACAGTGGTGCATCCTGTGCCGGTCAAGCGCAAGCTGATCTGGATCGATCGGGATTCGGGAACTTTGTCCCAGCCCCGCACTGCCCCCTGCAAGGATCTTCGCGCCGATATTTTCAGCGAATTGTCCCATATTCCCGATTTGTTGCTTCACCCAAAGCTCTCATTCTGCTTTCCGCTGTTAGAAATGGAAGAATATCGTTATTTAAATAAAAAAGAAAAAAATCCAAAACGACATGCCTCCCGGTGTGATAGAATCCCGTCTGCATTGACCGGAGAAATTCTGTTGTGCTCCAAATCGGATTTTTACGCTTATATTCCCGCCTTTTTGCCGGAGCGTTTTACTTCTTCTGACTTTGCCAAAGCGGCAAAATGCGCAATATCAACTGCACGGGTGATGTTGTATGTTCTGTATCATATGGGCATTGCCGAACGGATAGGCAAACAAGGCAACTGCTTTCTGTATCAAATCCGTCCGATATAGTGAGTGGTATAATCCGCCACCGAAATGTTAAGTGACGGGGTTTTTCCTTTTTTACATGCCGATAAAACAGATATCGCTCCGGGAGAGGAGGTTTTCCTCTCCCGGAGCGTCGTTTATTTCTCTGTCTTACTGTCTTTGCGTAAGTCCTCCATTGCCTCACTGTAATCCTTTGCAGACGCGGAAGGATTGCTCCGCAAAATCCGCATTGCATGCCGGTATGCTTTTCCGGTGCGGGTACGAATCCGAGCCTCATACATACGGATTTTTTCCAGTGCCTCGGTGATTTCAGCACGGTGTTCCTCTGATATATGATCGGTAAGCGCATTTTTGAAAGTTTCGGAAAGCTCCTGCAAAGCTTTTAGCTTGGCTGCAGCCCGTGCCGTTAAAGAAGCTTCTCTCCAATCCTTTGACTTGATCTTACGCAAAGCCGCCTCTTCCTTATTAACGGTCAACCGGAAGATCTTATTCCATTCCAGCCGTTCCCGAAATTTACGCAAGTCCTCTTCTCCGAAAGCGGCAATAATTTCGGCTCGTTTGGCAAGCCGCCGAAGCCCCTCATTTTCTTCGGTCAGTTTGGTAAGCATCTCTCGCAAATCCAACGCCGCGCGAATAGACTGAACGGCGTCTATCGTAAATAATACCACCAAAACAAACGCAAGGATTTCCGCAATCCCATGCGGAATTTTGAGGATCAGCCACTCTATCGGCGGATGAACAAACCGAATCAGCAGGACGGAAAATCCGCCCCATGCAAGAGAACTGGTCAGGCATATGTACCCTTTGAGATTCAGCTTCTGTTTGGAATAATCCCAGTAACGCACTTTAAAGAGCTTTTCCATCACGGCGCCGGTAACGTATTCCAAAGCAGTGGCGGCAATCATGCCGAACAAAAATACCAGCCACAGATTATCTTTTACCCGGATCGTGGAAATTAAAATCACAAGCGCACCCGAACCGTAAATCGGCAGCAAGGGACCGTGAAGGAAACCGCGGTTTACCCATCTTCTTTCCATCACCGACACGTAGCAGGATTCCCAAATCCAACCGCACAAGCAGTAAAACATAAAAAACAGTACCCACTGGTCTATTGTATAAAGTTGCATAACAATCCCCATTTACTCGGTTAGTGTTACCATCATGATATCACATTCTTCCCCAAAAATCTACCGGAATGGGAAAATTTACATTGCTTTCATATAGCATGGTAACGGGACAACATATCATACAATAATTACACCGGCAGACGGGGGAGAAAATCTCTGCCTGCCGGTGTGATTGCTTTCATATATCGTTATAAATTCTCGTTTTTGAGTGCGTCGATCGGATTGTCCTTTTTAATTTTGCGCATGGCATACATCATGGTCGCAAACACCACAAGGAACACACTCGCAACTGAGATTCCGATGGCTGCCCACGGCAGGTGGAATCCGATCTCAAAGCCCTGGCGCACCGAACGATAAATCAGCCAGGTGATTCCGAACGAAACCGGAAGCCCGTAAAGCAAAGCCCTGGAGCCGTACAGCACGCACTCATAGTTCATCATTCGATTGAAACCGCCGCGCGTCATCCCGACTGATTTGAGCATTGCAAATTCCCGGCGGCGCAGCGCAATGTTGGTCGAAATCGTATTAAACACATTCGCCGCCGCAATCAGCGAGATCAGCACAATAAACCCATATGCAAACACATTGATGATCATGATAATATTGCGGTCGGATTCCGCTTGCGCTCCGGCGTCCGTCAGCAATAAGCTGTCCAAGCCGTTGCCTTCCAGCAAGGTCTTAGCTTCGTCATAGCTCTGCCGGTGATCCGACGATGTATAGTAACAGATCACGCCGTTTTCTTCCTCTCCCATGACTGCCCGACGTGCGCTGTACGGATAGATGACATTCAATCCCGAACCCTCTTTGTAAAAAATCGGATTTTGCTCGATGACCGCGCCGATTTTCAGCGGCGTCTGTTCGATCTGCGCCTCGTCAATCGGTATTTTCAGTTCTTCTTCTGTGTCACTGTTCTGATAGATTGCGATAGGTTTCCCCGATTCGTCAACATCCCGATAGGAATAATAATATCCCTCTATCTGCTTATATTTCATCCATCGAAGCTGACTGGGCTGCTTGCGGAACAGACGGACAGAGATCACTTTTCCCTGATTGCTGTCAAAGCCCTGATAGGAATCATAAACCACACCTTTCGGCGCTGAAGTGTCAAAATATCCTTCTTCACTAAGACCGTTTTCCTGTAACAATGCCCGAAAGGAAGCATCATCCATAAAATAAACCGGGAATTGCATTTCCGGATTTTTTCCGGTCAGATTGCCCGCAATCACGTCGGGCAGGGAAGTTGTCAGCTCATCCCGTGACAGAACGCCGTCAACATAATATGCACCGACATAACATCCGCCGGTCACCGCTTTTGCCGAACGCAGTAATTGGAACGTATTCTCTGGTATCTGTTCCTCTGTCGCCCCGGTAAAATAGCTCAAATCATATTCGACGGTTGCGAAGCTGCCCTGCACCGACTGGGTAAGATATCCGGTAAATGCGCTCGCTGACACAAACAGCACCACGCTCATAAACAAGCTGACAATCGTAGCGCGGTATTTGCGCCGGCTGCGTTTAAAATGCTTGCTCGCCAAAGCGCCCGGCAAACCGAACAAGCGATAGGTCAGCTTGGAGGTTTTTATCCCTGTCGTGCCCGCCTTGATGTCCTTGCTCTGCCGAATCGCCTCTACCGCCGTTATTTTCATTGCCCGCTTAGACGGAATCCAGGCAGAAATCAAAACGGTTATCAGCGCAGTCACCGCCGCCGCAATTACCGACAGCGGCGATACGCAAATCCGCATCGGAATGACAAGGCTTGAGCCGATTGACATGAAACGGTCGCCAATCAGCAAAAGCGTTACCCCTATGCCGGCAATGCCAACTAAAATACCCAGAGGGATACCAATCAGGCTGACCGCAAACGCTTCAAACAGCACGCTTTTGCGAAGCTGCCGCTTGGTCGCCCCGATAGAAGACAGCAGTCCGAACTGTTTGGTGCGTTCCGATACCGAAATAGAAAAGGCATTGTAAATCAACGATACCGAACCGAACATGATTAACACAATAACGATTGCCGCTAAACCATACAGTACAGAATAGAAAGCGCTGTACTTGGAGATTCCCATAAACATCAGCACATCGGTGTTATAATCACCGGAAAGCGACAGAGATTCCATAAAAGAATAAACGTCATTTGGCACTTTGGTCTGAAAGTAAACTTCATATCGGGATGTCGGCGGGGTCGGATCGGGCAGGGTGATTGCGGTATAACCCGGGGCAGAACGGGCTTCAAAGCTCGGACGTCCGTAAAATCCCACTACCGTAAAAGTACGTGTTTCCCTTACCTTCAGTGTTTCGGCAGGGATATCGCTCGGTCTGCCGTTTTCGCCCCTTTGCCATAAAAACGGATTTTGCTGATAAAGCATCTCGTCGCCGGATATTCGATCACCGACCGCAAGATTGATTTGCTGTCCCAGCGAATAAGACACGCCGCCGTTTGATTTTAAATGATTCGGCAAAAGAATTTCGCTCTGGTTTTGGGGATATCTTCCGCCGGTAATATGTACCGGCATCATCTCGGAAAAGCCGTCGCTTGCTCCCACCAAATAAAGATAGGGTTTGTCGGGATTTTCGCATCCCTCCGCCTTGGCATATCCCAGGTATTGCCCCGATACCGCCGCCGAAACCCGCTCCGAATCACTGATTTTTTTTAATGTTCCGCTGTCCGCAACCGTGCTGCCGTGCCAACTGCCGTCAGAATAAATATAGTTCTGAAGCAGGAAGTTTTGGAAACTGGCAACCGAGGTTGTAACTGCGCAGATCATCGCCGCAGACAGCGCGATGCCGATAATGGTCACACTTGTCCTGACTTTGCTCTTTTGCAGACTTTTCAGGGTAACCTTGTTGAAAATATTCATCTGCGAATCACCTCGTCGCGGGTGATTTTTCCGTCCTCAATGGCAAGGATCCGATCCGCCTGCAGTGCGATATTTTCATCATGGGTAATGATAATCAACGTTTGTTCGTATTTTTGATTCGACACTTTCAGCAGTTCCACAATCTCTCTGGAATTTTTGCTGTCCAAATTTCCGGTCGGCTCATCTGCCAGCACCACCGCAGGCGCATTCATCAGCGCGCGTCCGATGGAAACCCGCTGCTGTTGTCCGCCCGAAAGCTGATTCGGCAGATGATTCTCCCGTCCTTTCAGCTTCAGGATGCTCATCAGCTCTTCCAGCCGTTCCTCGTTCACCTTTCTGCCGTCCATCAACACCGGCAGAGTGATGTTTTCGGTGACGTTCAGCACCGGAATCAGATTGTAAAACTGATAAATCAGCCCCACCTGCCGCCGGCGAAAAATCGCAAGCTGCTCATCATTTTGGGCGTAAACGTCCTGCCCGTTCATAAAAACTTTTCCGCCGGTGGGCTTATCCACTCCGCCGAGAATATGCAGCAAGGTGGATTTGCCCGATCCGGACGGTCCGATAATCGCGACAATTTCTCCTTTTCGGACAGAGAAAGAAACGCTGTCCAACGCCCGCACCTCATTTTCTCCGGTGCCGTAAACTTTCGTAAGGTTTTCCACTCGTAATATTTCCATGACAATTTTATTCCTTTCGTTCCGGTTACGGCATTATTGTATCATTTCAAGGTGACTGAGCGGTGACTCAAAAGTGACAAATCCGTCACTTTCGGGCAGGCTGATTCCGTTTGCAGCGCTCTTTCTTTTCCGGCAAAACGATCTCAATGATAAAAACGGAGGGTAAATTGCGCTCCGCGGGGCTTTCGGTTCTCCGCTTTAACGGTACCTCCCTGCATCGTCACAATCATGCGTGCCAGCGCAAGCCCGATACCTACGCTTTTTTCATCCGAGTTTTTCCCTTTATAAAAACGCTCAAAGATGCGGGGCAGATCCTCTTTGGCAATGCCCGCTCCGTTATCCCGCACCGTGATCTGACTATATAATGTATTCTCTTCGGCAGTAACGGTGATTGTTCCGTCAGCCGGCGTATGCTCCATGCAGTTTTTCACAATGTTCGTCAATGCCTCCGCAGTCCAGGAAATATCTCCCGAAAAAGTACCGGCAGCATCAATCTGCAAGCGTTGTCCCCGCAGTTCGATCGGCACAAGCAACGGCTCACAGGCATTGCGGACAAGCTGCTCCAAAGGAATCTGTTCCTTTTTAAACTCAACGGTTCCGGCATCCAGCTTGGATATTTTCAGCAATGCCGAAATCAGCCAATCAATCCGCGAAATCAGTTCATATAATTCCTGCAAAAGAGCCTTCCGCCGTTCCTCCTGAATTTCCGGCTCGGACAAAAGCGAAAGCACCAAATTAATCGAGGTCAGCGGCGTGCGAATCTGGTGTGAAATATCCGCGATGGAATCGGCAAGGAACCGCTTATCTCCGGCAAGCTTTTCCTGCTGCTCCCGCAGACGCGCCGTCATTTTGTAGATTTCACTTTGCAAAACGGCAAGCTCCCCCTCGGCGTATCGGTCAAGGGAGAGCATCTGCTTTCCATGCAAAATTTTATCAATGTCCTGGGACAACTCGGCAATCTTACGATACCGAAAAAACGCAGAAAGGACCAGTACTGCCCCCAACAGCAGACAAAGCGCCAGTGTAAAAACACCAAACCGGATATCCCATATCGCAGCCGCCGCAACAGCCGCCGCTGTGATCAACAAAAACAGCAGCATTGTTCTTCTCATTTCCGCATTCCTGAAAAATCCCATTCCGGCTTCCTCCTAATCCACCCGATATCCGATACCACGTACCGTTTTAATAATCTGCGGATTTTGCGGATCCGCTTCTATTTTATCGCGCAGCCGCTTAATATATACCGTAAGGGTATTATCGTTCACAAACTCCCCTGCGGCGTCCCAGATTTCTTCCAACAGCTTGTTTCTGGACAAAACCGCGCCGCGATTATTGATAAAAACAAGCAGCAACCGGTATTCCAGCGCGGAAAGGTATAAATCAACTCCGTTTTTTACCGCCGTGCCTTTCACCGTATCCACCGTGATATCTCCAAGGCGGATGGTGCCGCCGCTTTTTCCGGTACGGCGCAGGACATTTTTAATCCGCGATACCAATTCGCGGGGACGAAACGGCTTTGGAATATAATCATCGGCGCCGATATCAAAACCGGTAACCGTGCTGTATTCATCTCCCGAGGCGGTCAGAAAAATAACCGGGATATCGTATTCTGCTTTTACCGCCGAGCACACCGCAAATCCGTTGCCGTCGGACAGTGAAATATCAAGCAAAATCAAATCACAGCTTTCCTGTTCTAATGCCGCCAATGCGCCCGCCTGGCCCGGTGCGCTCCTGACCGCAAATCCTTCCGCCTGCAAAAATGCAGTCAGATTGGTCACAATGGTTTTGTCGTCCTCTACAAGAAGCAACCGGTACACTCTATCCCTCTTCCTTTCTCCGTCTATGTACGATTTGAAAAGCCGTTCGTTCGGTTCATTCTTTCGGTATTCTCCGGATCCGTTTTTATGCCCAGAAAGCGATAATAATCTGAGCCGCCGCAAGAAGCAATCCGCACACCGTCAAAATATTTACCAGCGTATTAGTGCTGGTCTGATACAGCAAGTCCAGTTCTGATTCCAGCAGTTCGAGCAAGTATTTTATCTTTTCAACCAACGGATTGATGTCAAGCCCGTCCATAATAATACGGTCAAGCTCGCCAAGTTCCGCCATACCGATATCCTCCAACCGATTCAGCGTCAGAATCAAATCACGACGCAGTTCCTTGGTGTTGCGTATCTCGGTACTGACGCGGCTCGGGCGGGTATGTATCTTTTGCGACTGCCGATCAAGCACATTCGCTGAAATCGTTTTTGCAACCATTCCGGTTTCGCAGGAAAAATAAATCCCGTGATTCACGCCGGATGTTACCGAATCCATGGAAAAATAAGGATTGGGCGCGCCGTAATATTTGGCGCCGAAGTCGCTCTGATGCGCACGATAACGTTCCATATTCGGAGTCTTGCTGAAATTAACAGCAGAAAATTATTATGAAATACAATCACGCTTACAAAATTTCGGGTTGACCAACGATTTCTGAGCCGTTGCTCCGAAAGCTCCGGTGCAACAAACGCATATCCTTCGTCCCCCGTCATAATGCCATAAAGATCGTTGGCATGCCGGGACAGAACCTCCTCCGGAAACTCACTGCCGAAATAATCATTTACTTCAACAAGATAAGCGGTCTGCGCAACGGCTGCCGACCCGCCAAACGGGCGCAGAAAAAAGTCTGCTGTCTGTGAAATACTCTTCCCGTCCCGATCAAACGGCTGACTGCCGAGAAAAATCTGACGCATAAAAATAAGATTTTCAATAGAATCGGTTTGAACCGTGCATTCGATTGCCACCTCGCAGGTATTGGCTTCCTCAAACAAAGTAAGAAGCACATGGCAATCGGTAAGTTCGACACCGGGAAGAGAAAATTGCATATCCGGAAAAAGATATCTGCGGCAAGGGAATTTCATGTTTCCTCCATAAAGAAAATCCACTCCGATCTTAATATCTCCCATGATTTTGTTTTCGCCCGCGTCGGAGTCACTGATCACTGCCATGGAGCGTGAAAAATTGTCAATAACAGACTGCACATCCGGAGCCGTTCTCTTTTTGCCATCTTGCTGCATACCGGGGGCACCGGAAACAACCGGGCAGAAAAATAGATAGCCGATTTTCGCTGTGATATTTTTTTCTGACATCATTAACAACCCTTTTCCTATGTATTCAATAAGGGGCAGATCCCCGTCATTTAACGTTTTGGTGGTGAATTGTACCACCATCGAAAAAAGTGAGTGGAATCCGTCGTCTATAGAGGCGGGGGATATCTCGCTTTTCATTATCGCAACACGCTGTCTTCCGAAATCAATGCATCAAATACTTTTTTTATCATACCATGTCCCGCCGCAAAACACAAGAAACAAACCCTTAAAGGTTCTTCCCTTTTTGAATTTGTTCCGGTATTGTGCAATACCGGAACAAATGGAGCGTGGAAAAATCATATTTTCCACGCTATCTTTCCTTGACTCTTTGCAGAACAAAATGTTATACTGTTGGTAGATAAAAAGAAGGTTGGTACGGATAGTATCGCAAAACATTCATAAAGTTTAAAGGAGATCGGATGTAAATGAAAAAGGGGTTTTATTCACAATAATCTAAGGGGGTAATCAAAAATAATGATTGTGTACTTAATTGCAGTTGCCGTTATCATCATCGTGTGCGTAATTTTCAACAAGGTGTCGAGCAAGCTGGGCGTACCGATGCTTCTGGCATTCATGCTTCTCGGTATTTTTTTCGGGTCGGATGGAATTGTGAAAATTCCTTTTGACAATTATGACATTGCCGCAAAGGTGTGCTCCGTCGCGCTGATTTTTATTATGTTTTACGGCGGTTTCGGAACAAAATGGAGCGAAGCCAAACCGGTTGCTGTAAAAGCCGTATTGTTATCCTCCTTGGGAACCATTATAACAGCCGGACTGGTCGGCTTGTTCTGCTACTTTGTATTAAAAATTTCTCTGCTTGAAAGTTTTCTGATCGGCTCAGTGATCAGTTCCACTGATGCAGCCTCGGTTTTCTCCATTCTACGTTCCAAGCGTTTAAATTTGCGAAATAACACGGCGTCTATGCTTGAAATCGAAAGCGGAAGCAATGACCCGTTTTCTTATATGCTGACCATTATTGTGCTTTCCTTAATGAACGGGAATGTTTCCCCGGGCAAATTCGGGTACATGATCTTTGCCCAATTTGTATACGGCATCGTGTTCGGTGTCATCATTGCGGTTCTGACTCTGCTGTTCTTTAAAAAATTTACTTTTCCCACACCCGGATTTGATGCCATATTCATGGTGGCAGTTGCAATCATTGCCTATGCCGCAACCGAATTTGTCGGCGGAAACGGTTACTTAAGCACCTATATCGCCGGCATTATTGTCGGAAACAGCAGAATCGGCAACAAACAGGTTTTGGTAAACTTTTTTGACGGCATGACCGGCTTAATGCAGATGCTGTTATTCTTCCTGCTCGGTTTGCTCGCCTTTCCGTCTCAATTGCCGGGTATTGCCCTCACCGGTCTTTTCATCGCCCTGTTTTTAACCTTTGTTGCCCGACCGATCGCGGTGTTTTCCATACTGACGCCATTTAAAAGCAGCATCCGGCAGCAGCTGCTGGTCTCTTGGGTGGGGATGAGAGGCGCCGCCTCCATCGTTTTTGCAATCATGGCAGTCATTGATCCTGCCGTGACCGAGAATGACATCTTCCATATTGTTTTCTTCATTGTGCTGTTCTCGATTTTGTTCCAAGGAACCCTCATTCCCTTTGTCACCAAAAAGCTGAACATGACCGATGATACCGCCGATGTTATGAAAACCTTTACCGATTATATCGAGGAGCTCCCGGTGGAATTCATCCGGTTTACGATCCCGGAAGCACACACATGGGCGGGCTGTATGGTTCGCGACATGATACTGCCGCCTGAATCGATTCTGGTTCTGCTGATAAGAGGCGAGGAAAAGATCGCCCCCAACGGACAAACGACGCTTCAGGCAGGCGACATCCTTATTTTAAGCGGCAAATCCGCCGACAAAATTGATGGGGTGTGTCTATATGAGAGGCTGGTTTCCGGCGATGATGAATTAGCCGGAAAACGGATTTCGGATATTTCATCGGGGAAAAAGCTGATTATTATGATACAGCGGGACGGTAAAATTGTAATCCCACGCGGTGACACCGTTCTGATGGCAAACGATATCTTAGTCATCAACGACGCGGTCAACCTGCCTTAAACCATGATTTTTGTTTTCAATATGGGGCAAAGCCCTGTGATCCAACGGTCCGGTGGCAATTCTGCCACTCACCTTTCGTTATATTTTACAGACAAAGAGCCTTCTCCCTTAGGGAGAAGGCTCTTTTCCATTCATCTGCTTTTTGTATTAACTTCAGCCTGATGCACTATTTTTTCAGCCGTATCACTTGCCGCGTATCGTCAATTTTCAGCACATCTTTCACATATGTGCGGTTTTTCTCGGTCGGGTCGGCAATAATAATGTAATCATATCTGCGTATGTCTTTCGGCATTTTGCCGGTTGGATCTCCCGTATATAGATACATGGAATAATTGTTAAGCAAATATCCGCACACATAACCGCTATATGCAAAATCATCTTCTGAAAATAAAACAAAAGAGGAGCCCTTCGGAATTTGATGTTCCTCAATAAGTGCTTCCAGATTTTGCCGAGCAGGTGTGTTTAACGGCTGCTTCTGCAAATAAGACAGTTTCGGTGCAAAAGTGAAAAGATTGACAGCCGAAGCAACCCCCAACATCAATACCGATATTGCCTTATGACTAAATTGCATTTGTAAAATACCCGCCAACAATATCCCCATAACAAATATCATAATAGTCAAATGATATCGGTCGTAAGAAGCAAGCCGCACAGCCTCATCAACAGGCATAGAGGTTAGATACATGCCAAGCAAACTGCATTGGTACAAAAGATAACTTACCGCGCCGATGCTGACCAACCGCAAAAAAGTACCAAATTGCTGTTTTTGAAAAAGATATACAACCACCAAAGCAACAATTGCCAAGATCAGAAAAAGCAAAAAGATATTTCGTAAATCAAAAACAACAGAAAGATATTTGTCAAAAATTTCAGAAATCGCCTGTGGCTTTTTATCCAAAAAAGCTTCCTTCAAACCGTGAACAGACATCGTATGTTTTGAAGCTAATCCTTTATCAAACACCAAATCGACATGTTTTTGCCAAAGGAGCAACGTAAGAAATGGTGCAGAAATGAAAGCTGCCGCCCAGCCTTTTTTCACTGTTTTCCATTTTATCCTTATCAACACATAAATGATGATAACAACCACAAAGAACAATCCGCTGTTTTTCACTGCAATCAAAAAGACCGTTTCCGTAAGAATAGCCCAGAGAACACGATTAATATCCGTATCATAATAGATTCCAATCAATATGCCTGTCAACCCAACTAACGGCAAAAGAACATCTACATACAAACCGGACAGCACAAATCTGTATGACCCCAGAACAGCAACAGCAAACACAAAAATCATCAGAAAGCCGGTCACCTTATGCTTTACAAACGCAAACAAGCACATAAAGCAGCCAATAACAAATACCGCTTGTGCAAACAACATCATCCATTCCGATGAAATGCCGGAAATCTTACAAACAAAATAGATAAATCCGGCGCTTCCGGTAGGATAAGATTTATAAATAATGGTATCCATAAAATTCGGAAGTCTGTCGGTTTGTAGCAAAGAACGAACAACAAGTCCCCAGTGCGTAAAATCATCATATTCCCGAAGTTTACAACCGTAATAGAAATATCCCAAATAAACCAAACAGATGAAAAAGAATACTGTCCCCGGACAGATAAACCGGAGTGGATTATATTTTTTTACAAAAGAATAAATTGCAAAAGCAATGCCGGCAATAAAAATGGCAAAGCAAGTTTCCTTTAAAATGTT
>JABLTO010119764.1_pt1 | contig 17565 bp, 7 predicted proteins | sample 7160091 | NCBI WGS metagenome assembly JABLTO01 (sample SAMN14651225, study PRJNA627086) | human gut metagenome | isolation source: feces | host: Homo sapiens
TATAACTATTTTGAATATCTTCTGACAGAGATACCGAAACATATGGATGATCGTGACAATCACTTTTGTGAAGATCTTCTTCCTTGGTCGGATAAATTGCCTGCCGAATGTCGAAAATAAAATGAACTGTAAGCCGCCCTCAGGAGCGGCTATTTGAAGTGGGTATACCCACTATTGAGCGTTTACGAATAATAAAATGTTTCTAGTTATTTTTTGCAGAATCACAAAGGACAGGAAAACACTTTCCCTGTCCTCTGTTGTTTTTATTTTTGATATTTATACGATTCTTCAATTGCGTGAATCAGATCTACAATTAGCCTATTATATGGTGCTGCTACATTATAGAGCTTTGCCTGCTCTACAATTGCACCGTTGATTGCATCAATCTCTGTTTTCCTGCAGTTCATGACATCCTGTGACATGGACGAGTATCCTTTTCCTGCATCCTCACATACATGATGCACCATGTTTAACACTTCCATGTAAGAAAAATGTGTGCCATCTGCTTCTGCAACATCAACTGCCTCACAGATCATTTTTTCAGCAAAATCCCACGCGTAATGGTTATCGATCATGGAACGGATCGGAGAACGTGTGATTGCTGTGAAAGTATTTATAGACAGGTTCACAAAAAGCTTACTCCATATAATACGCTGAATATCATCAGAAATTTCTACTGCAAATCCACTTTTCTCAAGCAGATTTGAAATAATCTGCAGATTGCTGTTTTCTTTTAGATTGCTGCCTATAGTTGTTGCACCTGTTCCGCTGTGACGCACATGACCGTTTCCATTGTTAACAGAATTATGTTTGCTTGTTCCAATAATAATATTTTTCTTCACAACGTACTGTTCAATCTTGCGATCATTTCCTGCTCCATTTTGCAGTGTCATTACAAGCGTATGTTCCCCAAACAACTTGCGATTTGTTTTCAACGCATCTTCCGTATACGTAGACTTGACAAACACAATTACAAGATCTGCATCTTCCTTGTACTCACCAGATAAGCAGGCGCGAACTGACGAGAAATGCTGGTCTGTTCCATCCTCTTCTAGCACTGTAATTCCATTCTTATTAATTGCGTCTACCTGTGGCTGGTAGCTATCAAGCATAACAACCTCATTGTGTCGGCTTAAATAAGCACCGTAGAGGCATCCCATAGCTCCTGCACCAATAATTACAATCTTCATATTTCATTACCTCCCATTTTTGATTATTTATCAAAGTCTCTCGTTGAAATGATTCCGTTATAGGACCGAGTGTCAGGCACCCGACCCTCCTCGGTGGTCACTTCGCTGGACCATCTACAAACTCCATGTTAATCCTAGCAAGCGTATAGATAATATTATCAACCTGATGAGTGCCGTCAATAGCATTTTCATCTTTCACGATCTCTGCTGTGAGAACGACCTTGTAATTTGAATAATAATGATTATTGAGCTCTACATTTGCCACATTAACCTTTAGCTGTATTGCCTGTGTCAGTACACTTCCATCAAATACTGAATCCGTTTTTATATTGCCATCCGACCAGTATGTTGATTGCGGAACTGTCCATGACCAAGTGCCCTTACCATTGTCATAAGTAACTTCGCCAGAATCTTTTGATTTCAGCTCTATAGCTAAATAATCATTTGCATTCGTTAATGCATCTGCATAATCCTCCATTGTACTTCCACTAGCAGTATTCTTCGGTGCAAGAGTCAGCGTAAATCGAATACCAGTTGAGTTTTTCAGCGCATCGTCTAGGTTCTTCATTGATGCTAAACTGTAAACTGCTGTTGTGTCGATTAATGCATGCTCTTTGGATACGTCCAAATACTGAGGATCTAATAGATTGATTCCTAACTGATCAATCGTATCGGCTTCGTAAGTAAGCTTTGCGCCGGTAGGCTCTATTCGGTAATATTCCGTTTTGGTATTAGAACATGAAGCACGATTATTACTATAAGCAAGACTTCTACTCACAGTAGAAAGTTGTGAGGAATATGCAAGTTTTACATAATCCATGGGACCACTACCCTCGGTAAACTTCGATTCTGGAATTACATCCAAGCCTGATGCAGGAATATTTACCGTCATCCTTACTTCTACATAAAAGGTACTTTGATTTGTATTTTGAATTCCTTTTATAGCTGTACGTACTGCCTGCAAACTGATCGGCTCTACTCCATTCTCTGTCTGCTCACCTAACGGTAATTCCATGTTTCCACCATCTGAAGTCCAAGTATATTGGACTGCAACACTTTTCTCACTGCTAGGACTCCAACTACCATTTGTATACTGATAATAAGTTGTTTGACCTTCGTTATAAACATAGAATTCTGCTGTTCCTGTTGTACCACTTGGAAATTGCTCTCCAGAGGTTGTTCCATTCAAAGTTTTCTGAAGACTTCCAACAATTCTCAAATACAATTCATCGCTATCATTATAAGCTTGACCATTTGGGAACGTTATTTTATCAACCACATCAACTAATAGGCTAGAATCTGCTGCACTAATTTCTTTATGTAATTCACTAATAGTAGTAGATTCCGTCAAACTTTGTTGATATCCACTTGAAAGCACATAAGTACTTTGTGTATTACTATGCAGGTCTTCTTTACTAGTACCTCTTTCCAGATGATGTACCCGGTGTGGTACTACGCTTTCTACTACAGTCTGAATTGAGCCATTTAGAATGTCGTTTGCAGCATTCTTAGGAACATTAATTACTAAGTAATAATTTTCAGTAATGTCACTTACTCCACCTGTTCCTTTTAAACCAGCCTCATTTACTGTAATTGAATGTGTTGCTGTCTCACCCGAAACCGCCAGACGATAGTATTCATATTTACCCGTAGTTTCATTTTTTATGCGCACTGTAGGCTCTGGATACTTCCTTCCATCCTCATCCTTTGCATTCTCAGGTTTGCCATTCTCACCTACTTTTATAAAAAGTTTATTACCACCTTGATCCGATGCTTTTGCTTGAATCAACTCGCTGATACTTGGCTCCTGATATGGGTTTCCTTCAGAATCCACGAAACTACTAAGAGCTATCAGAACATTTCCATTGTTAGCTTCCTCTCCTGTAGTGGTGTAATAGTATACTCTTTTATCCTTGGCATCTACAAGTGTCAACTGTGTTCCTTTCGGAAGATTAGTTTTATCAATTGCAAATTTAATAGACTTCTTCATATCCATTACAGTACCACCCACATTAATATAGCTTTGCCAGCCATATTCTGTGTATTTTCCCATATCACTATTATATCTGTAGGTTAGATATCCTGTAATCGGGCTTCCAAAACTCTCCAACACATGTGTTGTTAAACCATTATAATCAGAAGCATTAAAATCTGTACCATAAGTCAACGTTGCCATAAAATCCATTTCTAGCATACGGCGCACCAAAACAGGGACAAAAACATTGTAATGATGGTTTGCTTCTGTAAAGGTTACTGTCAGCAAAGTGAAACGATCTCGCTCATTATCGTAGTCTGTTGTTGTCGAGAATGAAATTTTTCCGTAAGTATCTGTATTGACTTTAAATGCTGGTGTTACAGGTGTATTATCCTCATTTAAAGCTTTTACAAATTTTCCATCTTCATATTGATACACCACTGCCGTTGCCGTTACATGAATATCTTTTGCACTATTTACCTTATTTGCTGCCGAAAAGCCACCATTTGTTAAGATATCAAGGTAATCACTTACTTTATCTGTGTTTCCACTTGAAATCTGAACTACAGGAAAATCGCTTTCTGCCTTATTCGTCTGATTTGTATTGTAAGTAGATATCATAGAGTTAAAGTCGAATGAGGTATCATTACCCATACTCTTGTATGTGTAATGATCGCCTGCATCCTTACTTTTCTCATCCCATATCTCCTGCGCCTTTACTTTAAAGGAAGTGGTAGCGCTTGATGTACTTCCGGTTGAGGACGAATCAGAGTTGTCTCCACCCTCTGTTGTGGATGAATCTGAGCTATCACTGCTACTAGTTGTCCACGACACACCATCCCCATAGAGATACTTAGAAGATGCGGTTGCGTTATCATATAGTGCCAATGTGCTCTTTGGGCTAGTTACAACATATGGAGAGGCAACGTCGGTTTTGATTGTATACGCAGGTTTGTAAACAGACCCCAATAAGTCATTACTATTGCCTACTAATGAGGTTTTTGCATCCCCTTGTGTATCAGTTGCCTGATTATCGGTAGTAGTGGAAGAAAGTGCAGTACCAGAATAGTCAGCGAAGGCGATGTAGTCATTGTCTGAGCTAACACTTCCACTACCAGATAAACCAAACTTTTTATTGTTGTCTGGAATATTTTGGATACTTATACCAGCTATGTTAATTGCAATGCTATCACTTGTTACATTACCAAATAGTAAGCCCATCGGTACCTTCTTTGAAATACTTCCGTTTGTTCCATTTAATGTCACATTAGAAAACAGCAGATTAGATGCTACTATTTTGTTTCTCAAGTTACCAGTAATACCTCCTACAGTTGGCCATCTACCACCAGCATCACCTTTATTACCAACTGCTGTTACTGTAGAATCCTGCACTGAAGTATCAAACAGATATAAAACACCTGCTCCATTACTTTGCGCATCTCCAATAATTGCACCAGAACCCCAGTCTTTTCCTTCTACTTCTAGGTACTGTATTTTACATCCCTGTATGGTTACTGTCTGGCGACCTTGCCAGAAGCCAAGAATACCTCCTGCGGTACTAAAGCCTTTGATATTTGTCTTTGAATCTTCAGAGGTTCCATTTACTTCACAATTGATAAACTCCATTTGTGAGTCCGTCTGTCCTGTAATGCCACTTGCAACAGAACCATAGATATCTGATGCCGTTACGGTACAGCTTTCAATTCTAGTTTGTCCACCTGCCGTTTGTCCAATAATACCTCCGGCTATATAATTGGTTTGAATTATACTAGAACCCTCATAGTTATGATTTGCTGCCTTATCTATATCATTAATCGTTGCATTTTCAATTGAACTATTGCTGATCCAGCCTACATATTTCCAATTGCCCCACCATTGTTTTGATCCTTTCGCATATCCAATAATTCCACCTGCATAGAATGTTCCTATTGTTTTTTCGTTCAGCATTATCTGCTTTGAGGAATCGGTTAGTGTTATTTTAACAATAACATTATTAATACCATAAGTTCGTTCGGCTATTTGTCCAACACATCCACCTACTATACTTTTTGCAGAAACACCTACATTTTCAAGAATTGTTTTCTTACTATTATCAGTTTCGCCATTCTCTGTCATGTTAATAAATAGTCTTGTTTTAACATAACCGAAAAGACCGCCTGCTATAGAGGCATTATATGTCGCTGAAATAGTAGAATTCTGTCCACTAATTTGATTGTTTGTCTGTCCACTTACTGTAGTTGCTGGATTTACACTCAAGTTTCCATTCGATTTTGTATCACATCCACCAATATATCCAGCAAATCCACCTGCTGCATATTTGCCTGTCACATTCAGATTTTGGTAACTGCAATTATTAAAGGCAACACCATATGTCATCTGACTGTCTTGTGGCTGTAACAGGATTGCAATGTTACTATTTTTACGCTCAGCTGGTTTTCCGACATTGCCAAAAATGCCACCAACACTGGCAGGACTGTCAATTGTCAAGTTACTGACCCGAATACCACTCACTGTAATGTCTCGACTATCATTCTTGGCTGTGTATCCTACCAAGCTTCCCGCAAAACCACCAAGTCCAACTTCTTTCTTATTGTTACATGATGTATCTCCTTTTTCTCCATCCGAATTATAATATGTCAGAGAAATTCCTGATACAGTCTTAGTTTCTTCGGATGTATCCGCATCTTCCTGTGTTGAAGTTGAATTAGTGCTCTGCTGAATTATCACATTTGAAAGTGTTTCATTTGTTTCATTTGTTTCATTATCACTTACGCGAACCACATTAAAGATACCACCAACCGATGCTGCATGGAAATCGTCGTCTGCATATTCGCTGACCTGCATATCTACGGTCACATTCTTATTATTACCATTGAAGCTTTTCAACTCTGGAATAACACCCTCTGGGTTATTGCTGCCGTTTGTCCCTTGAACCGCATTTGATACATATCTAGCCCCAATACCTTGGTAGCCATTCTGATAGCTTGTCATATCAAAAGTATCAGCTTCATTTGACAAAACAATTTCCAGATTACCTGCTGTTAAGCTGCTAAAAATTGATGTACTTTTACCACAATATGCCTTAATTAGATACGGTAGATTATCTGCTCCTGGCACATTTCTATCCTCAGTAATAGAAGTAATTGCGTCATTATCCACATTACCAATTGCACTGTAAAGAACATTTCTTACCTTACCGTACTTTCCACCAAAGGCATAGTTCTTTGTACCAGCTTTTATTGCTTGTCCATCTGAATCTCCCGTCTTACTATAGGCTCTACTACTTCCACCTGATGCAGCACCACTATTTACAATTGCAGATAATATCAATAATCCCTGCGCATTATTAACTGTTATAGAATTATCAGTTGCACTTACACATGCCCCTTCTTTGAGCGTATTGATTGTATAATTTTTATTTGTATTATTTAAGGAATCTACCACATTCTTTTCTGCAGATTTTTTTTCATAGAAAGCATAGCCATCTAATACCCTTCCTACATATGGATTAACATAGAGGTTCGTATAAGAGCTAATATCGCTAACACTTTCTATCCAATCTGCAGTCAGTCCTGTTCCATCCATCATATCTCGGAAAATAACACCACCACCAGCAATAGATCCGACATATCCACCAATCTGAATCAAATGGCTTTTGTTTCCATCGAGAGTTATTTTCCAATCATCGGCTACGCCTACAGTTACATTGTCAATGATATTATCACCGCCAAGTACACAGCCAATTGCTCCTCCAAAATATGCACTCGGAACGTATGCAACTGTATCCTGATCTGTATACGTCAAAGTTTTTCTTTCTGATCCTCTATATAAAATTGTTAAATTCTTTACAACACTTCCATAGCTATATGGAATCAGTCCATTTCCTGTTTCCGCGCCTTTCAGAACAAGAGTTGTATTATTTGTACTTGTGATTACACCTCGAAACGGATTATCTCTGGTTCCAAACCCCTTAAAATTATTTAAAATTAATTCAGGATTTGACGCTGAGTTATCCTCACCATCTGCCACTTGAGTTGCTTCTTTTGTGTCTGTTACAGTATTTCCCTGAACTACAGTTCCTCGAATATCATAATATGCATTTAGGAGATAATAACGCATGAAATCTTTATTAAGTTTTACGCCACCCGATATAACCTGCCATTTTTCATTCACACCAGTTCCAGTTTTTTTCACTTGTTCCCAGTAGGTACTTCCATCATACTGATATGTTATATCTTGATCACTTGTATAATCCTTTTCAGCTCCTGTATGAACTTTAGTCTGATTTGTTGTAATCGTTACTCGCCAGTCTTTACTCGGATTACCCGTTGCCATATAGTCTGACAGAATATTCATTTCACTTTCTTTTGTAATTCTGTATGGATGTCCATATGTACCACAGCCAGTTGTAATGTCTACTACTCGCTGGTTTACCTTAATTTCATGCATACATTCACTCGCATTATATTTAGTAGATACATATGGCAAATAACTCGATGAATCAAATTTATCCCTATTATTTAGATCGTCATAAACCAATCCTTCCGGCAGTTTATATGTCGACTCATCATAGTACCAGTTCTGAAGACCTTCAAACTCTGTTGTCTTAGTAATCTCATATCCATAAGTTACTTTATGATCATGCTCATTCCCATTCCAGTCCTCTGAACTTAAGAAATTATAGGTTGCTCCAGATGTATTGTCATCACTAGCATATGCAAATCGTTCTAAAAGCGTCGCATGTGAAAAAATACCACCATTATCTGTTCCATCTGCCTTTTTATCTGGCAAAATAATATGAGTAAATGTCATCGTTATCGACTTTGCTTTTGAATCACCTACATTTCCAATCAAACTAGAAGCGACTGCAGTGCTATTTTTATCATATCCTTGTACATTTACTGTATCCACATTTAATGTAGTATAGCCATATATATAATTTGTACTATTTCTAGATCCAATATTATTAATTAAAAGTGGGGCATAACTCTCTTTACAGTCAGTTACTTTTAGCCCATTTAATCTTATATTGGTTATACTGATCTCTAAATCATTTGGCTTAGTTCCATTAATGTTTACACTGCCTGATGCGAATGAAGAAACTAGCACACCTGAACCCTTCACTGCATATTTATTATTCGAACTATCCCTACCTGCATTGCTCTCATACACTTGTCCAATACTACCAGAAAATTCAACATTATCCACTGTTAATTTATTTCCTTGAAAATACAAAAACAGTCCACAATGCATTGCATAATGTTGAGTATGTTCTTCATCTGTTCCTTGTGTTGACTTATTATCTTTTTCTTGCGTTTCAATATTTTCATTGTTAAACTTAAGTTTTATATCGCTTACTTTAACAATTATACTCTCAATAATTTTAATTGGATAATAACTATATTTACTCATATCCCAATTTTTTGTATCTTTAATATCTACCCGAAAACCTAGTTTGGTATCCGTATTTTCATTTACAAAATATTTTTTTATATTGCTACAAGCATACTTATACACACTCCAAATCAATAGTTCCTGCGGAGTATCAATTTTATTATTAGCACTATTGTTACCAACATCAGTCAAACATTGATCCAAATCATAGTAATAACGACTATAAGCATTGGTTTTTTGATTCTGTCCATAAGTTGTGCGATTCCGGTAAGTTGTACATTCATTTGCTGGATCTACACCAACACGGCCAGTGGTTCCATCCTCTGCCGTCACTTCTCGCGTTGCAATCGAGATTACGCCATTTGCATCATTATCAAAAATTTTGTCTGGTGCTGATGTCGTATACGCAACAAATTCATCGAAGACACCATTTGCACTTGCAGCAGTTATAGATACATTTGCTTGATCTATCTTATACGAATTATCCCAATATTTTGTTGTATTCAGATATAAAGCGCCATAACCAGTTTTATTTTGACTTCCTGCTACCGTTTCCACATCTACGTATTGAGTACTCTTCGCTCCTCTACATACCAAAAGGCCAACATTTTTTCCTGCGTTGATAGTAAACTTTTGCAAATTAATTCCTTTTGTTCGAATTTCCCAGATTCCACTAGAACGGTATGCCAGTCCGCCTACATATGTCGCGTTCGGTGCATTAATTTCAGCATCTATTACATCTAATTTTGTAACGTCTGAACTATCATCATTATCGTCCTCCCCCATGAAGTACACGCCGACATTTTCCCATATACTTCCAAAAAGGCCACCACACACGTTACTAACATTCGGGGCATCTATTTTGAATTTTTCAAATGTTACTTTTCTAATCTCCATCCAATGATTAGGCGCACCATTTGAAGATTCACCTCTTACAATACCGACTAAACCACCAACATATGCATATTTTTTAGCATCCGTTGTAATTGAACCTGAAATCTTTACATTATTTGCTTTTACTTTTCCTGCATTGTTAATCTCTCCAATTAGTCCTCCAGCATAAAATTTTGACTCCACATCCCCTTCCGGACAATTTTTAAGCGTAATCGCTGCCGCTCCAGTATTTAAAGTATCAGTTTCAGATAACTTACCAAACTGTGGCTCTCCATTATAGCTTCCGCCAATAAAACCACCAACTGCGACAACTGAAGATCCTACACAGTCAGCAGTTAAATTTTCTTGTACTGTTACACCTAAAAGCACAAGAAACTCAACACTATTTCCTTCTGCTTCAGCTGTGATACCACCTGCTAAAATATCCTTTCCAGCATTGCTAATATTGATTGCCCCTTGAATCGTGACATTTTTAATCGTTGCATTTCTTACTTTAGCAAAAAGGCCCTGTCGACTGTGATACTCCGTATTATTACTATTTGCTGCAATTACTTCTCCATAACCATCATCACCTTCTTGAGCCAAAGTATTATTGCTGTTCTGTTTAAATCCAAATGTTTCTCCGATTGATAGTGTAATTGTGTGTGTTGCACCTTCGAATATTCCTACATACGTATCATTATTGTCATTATTTATTTTTACATCTCTAGTCAACCCACCAATTCCACTTCCAGTTAAATCAATATTTTCGCTAAGTGTAATATTCTTTGATCTCGGACTATTGTTATTGAAATTTTTACTTGTAATTCCCGTTACTCCACCAAAATAGCCTCTTGTATTCCAGCAAATAGAAAGACGAGCAAAGGCATTTGTAGAATTCAATGTAATCATATCCCCATTTACCATCAGTGCAGTATCATACCCGTAAGATACAGTATGATTCGTAGCATCTATTGTAATTAAATCAGAACTAAGCTTTGATTTTTCTGCACTTGAAGTATCAGCTGAATGAAGTCTAATAATCTGCCCATAGTTTCCAATATCATTCATGGCCTGTTTGCCAGTCGTATTCTCTTTACCACGAATATATGTCCAGCCATTTCCGTTTCCATCACCATTTGCGTAGATTAGCGCACTTTCCTGCCAACCTACCAGCCAACCCGTCTTGGCATTCTTTCCACTATCTTTATCATAGATTACCCCTGACAGATTTGTCGTACCTGAAACGTTAATGACACTTTTTTCTGCATAACCGACTAGACCACCACCACGATTGATAGTAGTATCTGATGTAGTCACTGTAATATTATTTGTCTGGACAATACTTTCCTGTGCCAAAAAACCTGTAATACCGCCAAACCCTTTCTTTTCTTCATCTTTTGCCTTTGGATTGATTACGCTAATATCGACACTATCAACCCTCAAATAAACAGGCAAATTATTGGTAGTATTCTCTCCTGTCTGTCCTACTTCTCCGATCAATCCACCATGATACTGAATGCCTGTACCACTCGAATTTGTTGCATTCACACTTACATTCTGAATAAGCAGCGTACTTGCAATCGTATCGCTTGTCACCTTTCCAGCAATTGCACCAATTGCCTCCGCGCTACAATTTTCATAAGTTAGAGCTATACTTCTCTTAGCAGTAGCATCACTGTTACCAATCGTATATGTCAGCTTTCCATTCAGATTCAAATAGCCAAAATAGCCACCAGCTACACCATTATTACTTACGGTTAATGTTGGTGTTTCAATCTTGACATTATTTGGCAGTGATAAACTTTGTTCTGCACTTTCAGTTGTAAAACTTGCAGCATTCAGTGTATACTTTCCGATAAAACCACCCACTGTAGCTCCACTTGCACCATTTCCTGTTACTGTTGGTGAGTTCACTGTAATAGTCGATAGCATATCACTATCCGCAAATACAACATCCTCTGCCGTACCCACAACACCACCAGCTGATACCGTTCCAGTGATGTTCGGATTACTTAATGTCATAGCTGCATCGTTACTTGTCGTAATCTTTGCACCTTTTTCAATCAGACCTACTAATCCACCAGCATTTCCATTACTGGAAGTAACCGTAGCACCAGTAAGATTAACTCCTGACTTTATCTCTAGAGCTGTTCCAATTTTCATAACACCAATAACACCACCGGCATTTCCTGCCGCTGATGCATTATTATTGTCATATCCTGCACTAGATGTAACTGTATAGTTGCTATTTGTGAAACTATATCCATCTAAGCATATACTTCCACTCTCCAATGTATTACAAATTAAACCTGCATTGCCTTCCGATGTTGCTACTGCTACAGCACTCGCATTATTATAATCTACTATATTATTTTTAATACTTAATTTTTGTGGAGCTGTAATAGTATCTGCACTCTTCACTGTTCCAATCAAACTGCCCATAGTACCATTACTATCACCTTTTACAGTAATTGGCAATTCATGTCCATCTGTCTTTTCATCATCAAACTGATAAAAATCGGCAATCATCGGTATATCACCTTTTCCTTGCCATGTGATCTGCAGCGGAGATCCACCTAAGATAGCTATTGCCTTTGAAGATAATCCACCAAAAAAAGTATGATCCACATATAATGCGGATGGCCTAATTCCCGTGATTTTTCCTTGAAATGGTACATCTTTGGTTCCAAATCCGCGAAAGGTATACTCTCTTGGTGCAGTTACTGAAGTAGTTTCTTTACTTTCTGCATCTTCTTCAGCTACAGATTCATCGGATGCTACAACAGACGCATTACTAACATTCTTTAAAATAGTTGTTAAATCCGTACCTTGGGATATCTTATTTTTTTCAGTGATATCAATCTGTCCAGCTACATTAATGTCAATATTAATATCCTTTAATTGCTCTGGGTCACAATTAGAAAGTAAAATCAACTGCTGTGCAGGCTCGTTTCCATTTCCATTTATAGTAACTGTATTTGTTTCTGATTTATAACCTTCAAACCAATTAATATCTAAGTAATTCTCTGCACTCAATACTGCCAATTCATAAGACTCTTCTGTCGTCTCTTCTTCTGTCGTCTCTTCTTCTGTAGACTCCTCCTCGCTCTCTTCTTCCGACGTTTCCTCTTCTGTTGAAACCTCTTCTGTCTCCGTGCTAGCTGCTTCTGTAGTATTTTCAATTTCTGCGATCTGACTGCTTTCTTCTGTACTCAGTGCACTATCGGCAGTTTCCGCTGTCGTCTCGATCTCAGTGCTTGAAATCGCTGGTATCTCGGTCGATGTTTCCGTTGGAGTATCGGTTGGTGCCTCGGTCGGCATTTCTGTCTGATTCTCACCTCCAGGTACCGGTACTGCGGTTGTCTCTATATCAGCAGAAACAGTGGAAGCAGTCGTATCAGTTTCTGCTGACACGACTGCTGTATCGGTTACTTCGGACCCAATATCTGAACTGTAATAGGCAGCGTCTGTCTCTGAAATCACTTGTTCAGGAGCAACCGTATCCTCAGCATAGGTCTGTGCGCTTTCTTCTGCATACGTCTCAAATGCCGCTTCACTGCTGTATTCCTCAGCAGCACTTACATTCATCATGCCAGTTGCTGCTGTACTTATCGTTAAATTCATTACCAGAAAACTTGCAAAAATCTGTTTAAACTTTCTCACTGCTATTACATTACTCCTTCCGTATTGTGTTCCTGCAATTTGCTTTCTTTTCTATTTTCTAGTTATCTCTTACGGAGTATCCGTTGTTGTCGTTGACTGTCCTTGTTGAGTTGCGGTAAATTTAATACCCAAATCTTCCCACTTATCTGGAATCTTCGTTTTATCTTTGATATAAAATGGAATCAAATAATCTCCCGTACCCTTAGTCTGGTTCATTGTAAATGTCAATGTTCCAGCAGCCAAAATGCTCTCTATTTCCTTATCACTCTTTCCCAAATTGATCAGGAAGAATTTATCAATCTCTACAATAGCTGTGTTCCATGTAAGAGTTGCATCTGCCACACCACTTGAAATTGACACCTCATAATTGAATCCAGCAAAATCCTTTGGACTATTACCATCTATTTGATCAATAAATTTGCCAGAATAGCTAAATTCATTTGTCGAAGATCCCACACATGGAACGATGACAGCTGCCAATTTCTGATTGTTTGTTGCTGACAAACTACTAACTGTTGGCGTTGCTACAGCTGTAATTTTCAACTTGTCCAGATCACTAGCAGGGAAGGTGACTGTATATTTATGGGAGCTTGCCCTTCTACCGGCAAGTCGGACATTCGACTGTTCAAATTTATTACTTTGTACAGTCTGTACATCTCCGTCCTCTACCTTCACGCTATAACTATTTCCTGTATTGCTACTTTCAAACATAATACTCATATTATATGTAATATCTTTCTGGCTCACCAGATTTTCATTACCATTTGCGTAGTTGTACACAAAGATATCAACAGAAATTTCACCGCTCGTGCTATCACTAAACAATACGGTTCTTCCTGCATAATCTTTACTATCTGTAGTATTGGCACATGCCTGTAAGTAATTTGACGTAAATCTCACAGTCTCGTTATCTCGGTTTCTGGCAACTCCTCGCTGATACGCCTGACTGGTATAGGCTGCAAAGCTTCCGCCCACTGCTGCGCTAAGTCCTGCCAATGCAAGCAGGACTATTAATATGGTTTTCAATTTCGGTTTTTTTGTAAACAAACTTTTCACCTCTTATCTATCCTGCTGCCTGTGTATCTGCCAAAAGCGCAATAGACACACAATATCTATCAGTTATCCTTTGCCAGTACATAGAAAATATCGGTTTCCTTTGTTGTCTCTGTCCAACTGATCTCCAACACATAATAGGTTCGATGCTTCTGAGTTGTCTCTGTGTTATCTCCCGATGAATCAGTTGCTTGAACAATATTGTTTTTATCTGCATCCAATGCACTATCCGTAATCCAATAAATCGGCTCTGCATGCTTCTGTACTGAAGTATACTTACCATAATTCTTTGAATGCTTCGAATTTTCATCACTATTTTCAACCGCCGATTTATAATCAGTAGTCTCTAATGCTGCATTGATATAACTTCCTTTAATGGGATTTGTGGTATCATACTTATAAGTATAACCACCCTCTGATATTGTTCCATCACTTGCGTTTGCATTTTGTACTTCACTTGCCTTATACAGCTGAAACGTCAATCCTTTCAGATTCGTGGTATGGACAATCTCAATTTTATGATCGCCTCCACCATTCTCAATACTGATTACACGGCGAATTGTAACCTTTTGGTTTTCATCTTTATCCGCATCTGTGTAGGTTAAATCCAATGATGTCAATGACTGTCCATGCGGACCTTTGATTGCAATCGGGGATGGCGGTGCAATACTAATCAATGTCGCAATATTGCTTTGATTAAAAAACCATGCATAGCTAAGACCAATGACAAGTGCAAGTACTACTGCTGTAGCTGCTGCCGAAATGATTAGTCTTCTTTTACTATGCTTTGTTTGACCTTTCTTTTTTGTAGTTCTTTCCATAGTTTCCTCATGCACATGCAGTCTGGCATGCCTTCGTTATTAGTTAACGGTTACGTTAACAAAAACATATTTTACATTATTTCCAATGTACTCATCCGCTAAATCATAATAGCTGCTCCATGTATTAAATACAGTATCTTCCATATCTGCCTTGATACAAGAAGGATCATCAGAATCCTTGGCTCCATAGAACAACTTATCTTTATTGCTGCTATTATTTACAAACTTAAGTAACTCTGTATAATCCGCATTTTTATCGGAGACATCCGTAAACAAATCACCATAGGTATTTCTGGATCCATAGATATAGTTTCTGAAATACTTTGGCCATATCCAGTAAAGTGTTACCTTGTATGGCATATCTTTGGTGAAACTTCCAGAAGCTGAATTGGATTGACTATCTGTAGTCGCTCCAGCATTTTGAAACTCAGATGCTTCAATTTTAAATGAAGGATTTCCCGAGTCTGGCACTTCGATCCATTTACTGTATCCCTTTGTATCATCAAGTCCGCGGAATAAAAGAATATGGCCACTTAGAAGACCATTCAATTTTGTTGCATTCTCTATGATTTTTTCTGCAACTGTTGAACTACTATTTTCCTTGTCTTTATATGCCGCTAGCTCAACTGTCACGGTAACAGATGTCAGGTTGTCCTGTTTTGGTATAATGTAAAACTCTAGCTTGCCACTTGCACCCGGCCAGATATTTGTTGATGAATTTAGATACCAAGCTAAGTTACTGCTTCCACAATATAAGTCTATTGGCCCATTTGTTTCATCACCTGTATTGACATCTATATATTTATTATATTTTTTACTTGTTCCTTTGCTTAGAGAAGGATCTTTTAACTTATCTGATTCAGCGGGCGATCTACTTCCTGTACTTCCCAGCTCGAAGCTCACTGGATTATCAGCAGAAATTTTTGCACCGATTGCACTTACTTTGGTATTTGACACAAACCACGCAACACCAATTGCGATAATCGCAATAATCGCTGCGATTGCAAATACGATGCTTCGACTTGCTTTTCGTTTCCCCTTTTCAATCTGCTTATGCAGCTCTTCAAGGGATTTATCTTCAAGAGAATCCGACTTTTTATTTTTCTGTTCCATCGGATTCTTCTGATCTTCTATTGTTTTATCTATCTGATCTTTTTTCTTCTCCTCGTCAGTCAATCGCGTAACCTCCTTCCCGACTTAGACTCAAAAATTGATATTTATTGTCTCTTTCGTTGTGTTTTTTTATCTTTTCCAACACGCTATTATGGTAGCACATCGTTTCCGAATTTTCAAGGAATTTGGCTGAAAAAGCGAGAAAAAATGAGGGGTGAAAGAGAAAACCACAGGGACAGGGACGCTGGATCTTTCTCTGTCCCTGCTGGTGTCCTACTCATTATATCTATCCATTTTTCCGCAGAAAACCTCGTCCGACATAGTCGGGCGGGGATGAATGCGGCATAACAAAGAATTAGTCAATAAATATCAAGTGCGAGTCTTTTTCTCACATTTTTTTGTTTGCCTTTTGGTATATTTTCGTTTCGGTTTTTCAATACCCTGGTCTTGAATATAGTTTTCTATAGTTTCAATAGTTGCTCCTCCTGTAGTCGTAATAAAGTAACTGTCCGACCAGAAAATATTATTCCACAATTTATCCTTGATTTCATCCCAGAAATTTGCTCGGATTTCTTTTGAAAGCTGCGTCTTAAGACTGCACACGACAACCGATGGCGCTGCTGTTGCAGGAAGTTCAAACAGGATGTGGATATGGTCTGGCTCTCCGTTTATTTCTATGAGTCTGCCCTGATAACACAGATCAATCAAATGGGCTGCATACTGTCTCATGTGTTCAATAATCGGTTCTGACATTACTTTTCTGCGATACTTAATAACAAACACAGCATGATAAGTAAGTTTGTAAACGGCATGTCGTTTTCTGTTAAAATCGTCCATAAAAGCCTCCATTCTTTTTTACAATCGACGCTTGAAATGTTTCTTTAAATATGCTATAATAATAACATATTTAAGAGGATATTGCAACCATTAACTGATTTACAATCGAGGTAATTTATATGGAGCTGTCAAGAACAATCAATTCGGATAAACGCTACTATTTGGATGAGAATACTATCGAAAATACAGTATCGTTTCTGCAAACGATGCGTGTATTTAATGATGCCAAAATAGATTTGTATAATGCCCTGTATGATCAGAAATATCTTGCGTCAGGACCGCTTATTGATCATGCATATCCGGTGTTTTTGAAGGAAAAATATAAAACCAATGATTATTATAATGCGGCAGTCTATTCAGCGGTTTCCAGTTCGATATCTTCACAGAAGGGTCTCATGATTGTTCTGTTCAACAAAACGATTGTAAAATTGGATGAGTACGAGCGCAGTATGGAATCCTCGTCCGACACGTCGGGCGGGGTTGTTCATGAATTTGACAAATTCAAATTTGTAAAAATAAAAAGGATAAAGAAATGAGAGTTCAACAATTAAAATATATTTTGAAGGTAGCAGAAGTTGGCTCTATTACCGAAGCGGCAAAACTGCTTTTTATATCACAGCCAAGTCTGTCCAATTCCATCAAA
>JABLTO010225665.1_pt1 | contig 17559 bp, 15 predicted proteins | sample 7160091 | NCBI WGS metagenome assembly JABLTO01 (sample SAMN14651225, study PRJNA627086) | human gut metagenome | isolation source: feces | host: Homo sapiens
CTTAAACTAATAATATATTTAAACTCTATGATATCCCTTATATAAAAGTCCGGCAAAGACGGCACAAAGTGTTGCCCCAACAAACATTATAATCAAATAAATTATCTCTCCAGCACTTACAATCAACATACTATAACTAATAGCCAATATTGAAATTAGCATACCTATTATACCACCTAAAGTTAATGCTCCAAAGCCTCTTAGAAGTCTTTTTTGAGGCAAGATCCTATCCAATCGGCAAATACGTTCAGTTACTAATTCGACAATTCCTACTAACATAAGTATAGCAGGAATAACAGATATAAGCACGATTTTTGTTATTATTTCATCCTGCATGAAATTCGGCTTTTTCACAAAGCAAAGAGTTAAACCAATAAAATAACTGATCCATCCGATATTCCCAGGAATGTCATAAACAATCCATTTAATGTTAGTAATCGTTGTTTCATATAAATTATTATCGATCATAAAAACTTCCCTCATTTCTTTATATTTTATTATATCATGGTAAATACTAAATCATTTATTAAGTTTTATCTTTTCTTTATATAGAAAAAGGCACTTATTTATAGCGCCTATCCTATAAAAATGTCATGTAGTTATTGGTAATTTAGAACGATTTTTTGTCCGTTATGATCAATAACTGTCAAATCATAGTCATATAATGATTTTAATGATTCTGATGTGATCGTCTTATTGGGATCTCCCTGAAATATTATTTTACCGTTTTTCATAGCAACGATTTCATCGCTATAATTAATGGCTTGATTAATATCATGATGAACCATAATTATTGTCATTTGATATTTAGTATTAATTTCTTTTATTAAATTTAAAATTTCGATCTGATACTTAACATCTAAATATGTAGTTGGTTCATCTAGTAATAATATTGGTGTTTTTTGTGCTAAAGCCATCGCAATCCAAACGCGCTGCTGTTGACCTCCAGAAAGTTTAGCGAGAAGGCGATTTTCGTATTTTTTTAGATTTGTTGTTTCTAAAGCCCAATCTATCATTTGATAATCTTTTTCATTTAAACTTTGATGATAATTTAGATATGGCAGGCGGCCATAACCAACAATTGTTTTGACATCTAAATCTCCATAAATTTGATTCTTTTGATGGACAACAGCTACTTTTTTAGCAAAATCTTTTATTTTATAATCCCATATATTTTTATTATCTAATAATATTGTTCCACTTTTTACTTTGTAAATCCGACTCAACAACATTAATAACGTTGATTTACCACTACCATTAGGACCAATAATTGAAGTGATTTTATTTTTAGGAAAACTAATCGATAAGTCTTCGATAAACGCATTGTTTTGATAACTAAATTTAATATTTTTAACTTCCATCAATATCAATACTCCGTTTCAATAAAATAATAAATAACGGTCCCCCAACTATTGCCATAATTATTGCTGATGAAATTTCATACGGTGCCATAATTACCCTTCCTAATGTATCTGCTACAAGTAAAATAATTGCACCCATTAATAAACAAACAGGAATTAAATGCTTATGTTCATTTCCTACCAATAAACGTGAAATATGAGGAACTAATAAACCAATAAAACCAATTACCCCAACTATTGCAACACTAATACTGCATAATAATACCGCAATTAGTGATAATCCAAAACGATATAGATCAACATTGATTCCTAATGACATTAAGGTTCTATCTTCGAGACCTAACAAATTACAAGCCTTTGCCATAAATAAAGTTATTACAATTACCGGTACTAAATATATCAATAATACGCGAACATCATTCCATGTGTAAAGCGAAATAGTTCCCATGGCACCACTTGTTATAGAAGCCGTTGAACTTTGTGCTAAAGTAACTAATGCACTAATTGTATAATTGATAGCAACACCAATCAAAATAATTCGTGTTGTCTTAAATCCAGCTTTCCATGATAAACTGTATATTATCGCAAATGTTATAAGTCCCCCAAAGAATGATAATAGTGGAATTACAGCATATAACTGTGGCAAAAATATACCAGCTAGAATGCTTACTAAACTTGCGCCATTAGAAATGCCAATTATCCCAGGATCTGCAAGGGGATTTTTTAAAACCACCTGAAACAACAAACCTGATAAAGCTAATGCACCACCAACTAGCATTGCAATAATGATTCGCGGAAAACGAATGCTATAAATACTAGCAACATTTTCATTATATTCAACAAATAGACCTTTAAATAATTCTAGAAATGATACTTGAATACTGCCAACATTTATGGCAACAAAAAAACATAAAAACAAAATAACGATCAAGATAATCATAAATAATTTAGGATGTTTTTTAATTAGTTCCATACAAAATTCCTTCTAACATTTCTAAACCTTTTTGGTAATTAAAATTTGCACTCATCCCAAAATAATTATTATCTAAATCATAAACTTTATTATTTTGAACAGCACTAAATTTACTCCAAATATCATTTTCTTGAAACTCTTTTTTAAAACTTTCCATCACCTGCTCAGGCATTGCATGACTAGTTCTTAAAATAATATCTGGGTTTTGTTGCAGCATATCTTCAGCATTGACATTAATAAAATCTTGTCCATCACCATCGCCATAAATATTTGTAGCTCCGGCTAATCTAACTAAATCACCGACATAACTAGATTCCGTTGCAACAACATAACTTCCTCCTGGAAGTCCCATTAAAATCAATACTCGAGGACTTACATTATTTGAATATTTTTCTCTAAATGAAACCATGTAATCAACAAATTCATTTACTATTTTTTCAGCATTTTTTTCTTTATCTAAAAGCTTCCCTAATTCTTCAATACTTTTAAACATTCCTGATAAGTTTTTTAGATTTAAAAAAGAAGAACTAATACCAATTTTTTCATATTTAGCTGCTAAATCACCTTCCAAAGAATTAGGACTTAAAATCAAGTCTGGTTTTAATGTTGATAAAATCTCAACATCTGGTGTCATCGCTGTTCCTAACTCAGTTGCATTCTGATACTTTTCAGGTACACTATATGCTTCAGTAGTTGGAATTCCAACTACCTGACTAGCAGGAACCTCTAATTTTTCAAGAATTTCCGTAACAGCTACTGATGTCGCGGCAATCGTTAATTCTTCACTTTTACTACTTGAACCACTTTGATCAACACAACCTGTCAACACAGCTGCAATTATAGCTATCAGAAGACTACTTTTTAATTTTTTTAACATAATAAAAACCTCCTCCAGCTATAATTATTAAAACAATGATGATACCGCCAATAATTAAAGCTAAACTACTATTAGATTCATTACTTTCACTGCTATTTGCATTCTTTAAATTTTCTACCGTCAGCTCTTTCTTATTATCAACTTTACCATTTTCATCAATTATATAATTAGAAAGACCAGAAACGTTTTCTAATAAAGTTTCCTTCGTTACTGTTCCTACTGTTGTTACTGGAGCAGTTTCTGGTATTTCTTCTACTGGTGTATCTGTAACAGTATTATTTTGACTGCTATTTGAATCTGTATTTTTATTAGAACTTGTACCAGGATCTGTATTAGCTACACTGCCATTTTGCGTATTTGTATTAGCTGGAATCATTTGACTAGTATACACACCAGTTCCCGGAGTAGCTGAAGCTGGATTAAGTTCAATAAAAAATTGGACATCCCGCCCCATTGGATCAACATACATAATAGGACTTATATATACATTTAAAGAACTTATCTGAATCCGATAATGATTGACCGTATCACCATTAGCACTACTGCTCCCTGTTTTAGTAGCTGCAACATCACTAAATGTACCACTGCTGTTCATGATTTTAAATCTTACATTTGACACATTTGAAGCCAATCCAAGACCAATCGTTATATAATATTTTCCACCTGTTTGTTCTAATAACAAATTACTTTCAACGATACTAGAAACCATGCTATCACCTAATGCTATATTGGTTCCACCATCTTCGGTTTTACCAGTTAGAGGATTAACATAAGACGTGGAGCGTCCAATTAAGTACGCTCCATCGTCCAAGGCAAAAGCTGGTTGAGGAATAATTACCATTGTAAAAATGGTAACTAATACCAAAACTAGTTTTTTTATTTGCATAATCTTTTTCTAATTACATATCCAGCAATGGCAAGTGACGAAACTAATAATCCTCCAATTAATTCCACATTTGCATTATCACCAGTCTTTACTACTGCATCGTTACCACTTGTTTCTGGTGTTGTTGTATTATTACCTGTACTAGTTGATCCATTTGTTTCTGGTGCTTTTGGGGCATCAATTTGATCAGAAACATATTTTAATGTTGAGTAATCAACTTTCATTCTTGCAGCAATATCAGCATTCCCCATAATTTCAACATGAGGATTAACAACTACATCAAAATATTCTTCTTCACTTGGTAATTCAAATGACCACAAGATCGGATTACCAGCAGCATCTTTAGCTTCTATTTTAGCAGGATTTGATTTATAATCGCCATTAATAGACCCAATATACAATTCCTGTAAACTAGCTTTGATCGTACCTAAAGTCATTTCTTTAGTTGTAATATACATTGTAGCTACACCATTTTTTACAACTACTGTTGCTTCTTTATCTAACGCACTAGCTGCCATTGATGCTTGATCTCTATCTGCATTCCACAAAGCAACATCAACTGTGTAAGTTCCATCTTTAGCAAATTTACTTGATTCAACAGGGCTAACTAATGTTGGATTTTCTAAATCTAAAGATAATCTTGCTTCAGCTCCGCGGTTACTTCCACCATAATAGAATTTTACGTTTGTTAATTTTGTATTTCTAGCTAATGTAAATTGTAACTCACTAACATTTCCATCACTATCATGTCCTGTAATATCAGCTTCTTTATAAGTTCCATCAGCTTGTTCAACTTCCATTTTATCAATGTAAGCAGTTTGACCATATACACTAACAGCCCCCATTTGTAATGTTACTAAGATAGTACCATTTTTTGAAGTCACAACAGCACTTTTAACAGCTTGTGCAGCCATTGATTGTTCATCACTGTTAATTTTTAATACATCACTAGCAACAGTATAAGTACCATCAGCTAAAGTATATTCAGGTTCTTCTGGCTCTGGTTCTGGAGTAACATCTGTAATGTTCTCAACATCTAATGATAATGTAACTTCTGTTGGATAGCTAGAACCACTACCCATTAAATAATCCATAAAATCTACAGTAAGTGTAATGACTTGTTTAGCTTCAGAGTCTAAATTTAAAGGTAGTTTAATAACATTTGGTACTTCTGTATTTGTATCAACAGGAGCTAATGTAATATTATACCCATCATTATCTTTTCCAGGTTCAGATGATAATTCTTGCTTAGTTGAAATAACTGTTGCTCCTTCAACTGTTTTGATATTTGCATGGAATTTTGACATTCCCCAAGTACTCATATCTACGATCATATGTTGTAAAGTGATAGTGGCAACTTGATTTCCTTCATCATCCACTGTAACAACGATACTGTCACCAAAGGCCTTAGCAAAAGCATCTTGTACAGGTTGTAATGGTGCTTTACTAACTAAACTTTTCACTGGTACTTCATATGTACCTGGTTGTGATAAATCTACTTTAGCAGCATTAACATTGCTTAATGCTGCCACTTGAATTCCAAATGCCATCATTAATGCAAGTACTGCTTTAAATATTTTTTTCATCGTTTTCCTCCCTTTTATTTTTTGTTAGAACCATCTAACTATATTTTTAAAAAAAAAATTAAACCTCTAGTTAGGCGGTACTAACTTACATTAATCATTTTACATATATCCACATTTTAAACAAGCACTTATTTTGTTGCTACCCCCACAACAAAGTAACTGTATTTTCTTAATTTTACCTTTAATTCAAATAGTTTATGCCATGTTTCAATAATGAAATATTATTTTAAAATTATTGTTAAAATAGCAACGCTTTCAGGCATATGAATCATTCCTACGTTCGATTTAACTTTTATTTTAACACTTGTTTGTAAGATTCTTTCCTCTTTCGAATAATAAAAATATAATTTAGATATTGGAATAACAAAATTATCCATTATTACTTGCGAAGCAATATATTTTTGCTCAGTTTCATACTTTAAAGATTCAACTTTCCCTTTTAAGACCATTTTCCCCATCAACGATTCATGTTCAACTTCTTTTGGTTGTAATATAAGATTGCCATGTCCCATTTTTATTTCCAAGATGCCAGGATGTACAAAGCCATCATTAGCCATTGAAATTCCAAGTTTATCTGCTTTATAAATAGTAAAAGCAAACGGATATTCCCCGTCATCAAGATTTGCACTTAACATATCACCACTAATTTCTTTAACTTTATCAATCAATTTAAATAATTTCTCTTTACTTGAATTACTAACAAGCTTAGCACGTGATTCTGGTGATAACGTTAAGACTAAAGTTAAAGCTTCTTGATAAGCTTCTTCATCATTAAAACTAGAAGTATTTTTAAGCCAATCTCTAAGTTTATTAATATCATTAAGATAACCTCTAGCTAATTTACATCCCTGACACGATAATACCCCTTTACCTTTTTCATTGATTAAACCTTCTTGATAAAAGTTATTCAAAACGCGGCTAAACGTCGATTTAGATACACCAACTTCTTTAGCCATCCTCGTTACAGTATAATTCATGTCCTTTTGTTTATATAAAAATAATAAGTATGTCAATTTTTCCTTCGATATTTGCATATTTTCCCCTTATCTATAAGTTATAAAAAAGTTAGTTACAACTAACAATCATAACATTTTTTACTATTTTTTCAATCAAAATCTTTATTATTCTAAAATAAAGTGATAACGCTATTAAGCATTATCACTAACAATTAATTTTTCTTTATTTTAAAACTAAATACTGTCAAAGCACCTAATGCCATAATAGCCAATATCACAACTGGTAAATCATCTCCAGTTACAACACTTTCCATCTTATCTATAACATCATTTTCTTTAATACCATTATTAACATTATTATCGTTAAAATCATTTGGTTTTTCTTGATAATCATAGGTTAATAAAGAACCATCATAACCACCTAAATTCATATCTTTGTAATCTCCATCATTTGATTTTGTCTCTAATAAGATAGAAACTTGATAATTATTAAGAGCGATGATCTTATGAGCATATTCAGCTTCTGAACCTCCGATTGTTTGTAAAGAAGTTCGCTTTCCATCTAATGAATATGTAGCAACAAAAGCATCTCTACTTCCTTTGTTTAAATTTTCAAAATCAAAATCTGTTCCGCGACTGTCACCTAATAAATAATACTGCTGATTTATTTCCGTGACACTTATTCCTTCACTGTTTTCAGTACTTTTAATAACATCTTTCCATTCAACTTCGCCAGTATCATTACACTTGATAATAAATGCATTATCATATCCTGTTCCCTTGTTTTCAAAAGTTCCTGTTGTTGATTTAGTATTACCTGTCATGACAAATCCGCCATCGGCTGTCGCAAGCAAATTATTTCCATACTCATTTTTTTCACCACCATAAGTTTTAAGCCAAATCAAATTGCCATCACTACTTATTTTTGCCACAAAAAGATCAAATAAATCACCATAGTAATCAACATCAGTAAAATCACCACTACCTGATGATGTAATTCCCCCTAATAAGATATCACCATTAGCTAATACATCTAAACCAAAGCCAGCAGATTCAATATTTCTACCGCCTATTGTTCTTTGCCATTCAACATTGCCATCTTTATTATATTTCACAACTACTAAATCAAATAACCCTTTATTTAGCTCCTGCATATCACCGTCATTGGAATTAGTTTCTATTAATACTAAACAACCACCATCAGTTGTAGCTTTAATATGTTTAGCTTGATCATGGTTTGAACCACTAAACCCTTTCATCCAAATCAAATTATGATCATAGTCATATTTAGCAACAAATGTATCTGTTTGTCCATGAATTGAATCTTTTGTATTTAACTGTTCAAAATCACCGTTTGGTACTACATATGCACCATCAACATAACTTCCAGTAACTACATACCCATCATTTTGTACATCAATACTTGACGCATATGCAATCGTATCCCATTCACTGCCACCAATGGTATGACCAGCTATCTTTTTACCTGTAGCATCAAATTCATAAATAAACGCACTGGATGCTCCCTTAAGCATATTTTTAAAATCAATATCATTAGAATATGTCTGTCCAACAACTAATAAATGTCCACTAGGTGTGACTGCCATATCAGTTGTAAAATCCTCATCACTTCCACCTAAATTAGTTTTCCAAGTTACATTAAAATCAGGAACTGTAACTTCTACTGGTGCAAAATATGGTGGTGTTTCAGTTACTTCCATTTTATTTTTATCAAACGATAGTCTAATATCTCCCATTGCATCTTCAATATGAATTAAAATCGGTATATCTAAACTATCCGCTTTTACTGTCGTTGTTTTTACTTGCGTTATCTTATCATATTGATCGTTGATAGCTGGATAAAATTCATTTTGATATTGATAAGAAACAGCACCTAAGGTTGAAGCACTAACTTGACTGCCCATGATATTAGCATTAATGAAATAAACGGTAATTTGATAACTGTCATTCACCTTTTCAACATAAGCATCTTTATAAAGCATTGCTGCCATCATTGAAGGAGTATCATCATTTGCTTTCCAAGCAACTACCGGAACTAGATATTTTTCATTAATATCTCTTTCTATCATACTACCTGCAATACTTAATAAATAGCCATCATATTTACCACTTCTATTTTCAGTAAAAATATTATCAGTTGAAGATGTATTTCCACATACTAAATAATCATCGTTGACTCCTGCAATAATAGAATTAACAGTATCTTTATCATTACCACCAAAAGAGGCAATATTCATCCGTTTTCCTTCTTTTGAATAATATGCGACAAAAACATCCTGTTTACCATAACTAGTTACTCCAGTAAAATCTAAATCATTATTACTAAGTGTTCCTGTTATCATATATCCTTCACTAGTTGCAATGATATCTTCACCAGTTGCTGCTTCACTATTTTCTAATGTATCTGCCCATTCTGGATTACCATCTTCATCAATTTTTAAGATATACGAATTATTAGTTCCATTAGTTGATCCAAACGTCCCATCTATCGAATTTGTTGTACCGACTAATACATAACCATTATTTTTGATAACTTGATTATCACGATCTGTATTTCCTCTATCACTTAAAGCTGGATAAACACTATTTACAATATCATCCTTACTACCACCATAAGTCTTTACCCATTGCTTATTTCCATGTTCATCAAATTTAACTACAAAGGCATCTTTTCCGCCTAAACTAATTTCAGCTAAATCTCCATCTTCAGCATTAGAAAAACCTACAGCTAAAAAACCACCATCGTTGCATGTTATTACTTTAGAAAATTCATCTTGTTTTTTTACTGCTGCACTTCCGCCAGTTCCACCAGCTGTTTTTACCCATTGAATATTTAAATTTTGGTCATATTTAACAATAACAGCATCACGATCTATTTCATTTTTACTTGTATCAGCTAAATCTCCATCTACTGAATGAGTATATCCAACTGCTACATATCCACCATCATAAGTATTAACTACATCCTTTAATTCATCCGAATCACTGCCACCAAAGGTAGTGATTTTTTCAACATTGCCATCATCATCAAACTTAGCAATAACACCATCTTTACCGCCCTTGTTCAAATCAAGCATTTCCCCATCATTGGATTGACTTACACCCACAGTTACATATCCACCATGATTAGATGCCGTAACAGCATTAAAACTATCAGCTTTACTACCACCAATTTGCTTTTCCCATTGTAAATTTCCCTTACTGTCATACAGCATTAATGCTCCATCACTTTTTCTTTCATTTACTTTGTTTCCATCAAATGTCCCAGCTGCAATAATTTTATTATCAACTAAATTTTCAATATCGTTGATACTATCATACGATCCAGCAATCGTTGATGACCCACTACTTCCGTAAGTAGTTACCCAATTAATTTCCTTGTCTTTTTCTAACGCTTGAAGGGGATAACTTACTAACGACGTTACCACAGATAAGCTTAAAACTAACGATAATTTATTTAATTTCATTTTTTCCTCCTCTTACACCAAGTTAGCCATATCTAACTAATTATCTTTAACTTATCACATAGTCTCATCCTTAACAAGATATATTTATGTTTCATACCTGAAACAAATTTAATAAATTCACTATATTATTCAATAAATTTATACCTAAGTGTAAAGAAATTTGTATTCGCTTTCATTAATAACGATTATATAATTCTTTTAGAAAAATTAGAGGTGAGCGTTTTGAAAACAGAAAAATTATTAATTGAAACTCAAAAATATTATATGGCAATTGTTTTTTTGATGAAATTCTTCTACTTTTTGAAAAAGAGACCCATCATAAAAATAAAAACTTTTATGTACAAGATCCTCTTCAAAAATGGCAATTAATTTACATTGAAGAAAATATATTTCTAGCATTATATCCAATATCTGTTAATGACATAAAAAGTGAATTTTATTTTAAAAAAAGTTTTAATAATTTTTTAAATATAATAAAAGAACCAAAAAAACAAATTCGTGGCTGGATGATTGGAAAAATAGATTCAAATGAGATTTTAAATACCTATCATCAATTATATCCCCTTTTTATAAAACGTTTTTTTGAAAAAACTGGTATAATAGAAATTTCGCGCAACAAAGAAAATTCCATTAACGAACAATTTCCTTTTAAATTCATTTCACTTTTTATGAAACCAAATAATAGCAAAAAGTTTGAAAAGGAATTTTATCATATGGAAATAAAAAAAGAAGCTAAAAATTATATTCAGTGTTTATCTCTTATGATCATGTATTTAAATGAGTATTTTTTTAAGCAAGAAAATAAAACGTTCTATACTGCTATATCTGATGATGAAAGAAATAAATTACAAACCCTTCAAGACATTTCAAAATTACTCATTGAAAAAAACATTCTGCTTACCCAAGATACAGAACAACTATCAAATTATTCTTACTATACATCTATTTTAATTCACTATATTCGCAAAAACTATTCAAATAGTAATTTAACATCATACCAAATGGCAGAATATTTAGGTCTTAGTATATCCCACATGCGCACAGTATTTAAAGAAGAAACAGGTAAACCAGTAAATCAATATTTATCTGAAGTAAGGCTTAAAAATGTATGTCATTTGTTATCAACATCTAATGAGACGATTGAAAAAATTGCACAAACATCTGGATATCTTGATAGTAAAAATTTGCGGAGAGCCTTTAAACAAACATATGGTATCACCCCTAGTGAATATCGCTGTATTCATAGAGCATAAACATTCTTTATATTTAAAATACAAATATGTTTCTTCGTGTAAATCAATGTTTTTACTAGTATAAAACATTGAAAAGCCCCCTTGGTTTGATATAATTTAAATGAAGTTTATAAATTATATATAATATTAAGAGAACAAGGAGTAGATAGTATGATTAAAATTAATAATTTAACAAACAATGACAATATTCGTATTGTAGATAAAAAAGAAGGAATCATGATTATTGAATATATTAAAGATTTAAGTGTAACAGAAGCTACAGCCATAAATGCTTATTATGCTTCAAAAATGAATGTTCATAAACGGCAAGTTTTAATTACCTTAAATAATGATTCATATACAATTTCACAAGGCGCAATGCAATGGATGGCTGGAAATGTTAAAGCTAGCGCTGATGTAAAAGGGGTAGGTGATTTTTTTGGAAAAGCTCTTAAAGGTGCAGTTACAAAAGAATCTGCAGTAAAACCTCGATATCAAGGAACTGGATATTTAATGCTTGAGCCAACTTTTAAATATTTATTTATTGAAGATGTAAGTAATTGGCAAGGTGGCTTAGTTTTAGATGATGGATTATTTTTAGCTTGTCAATCCCAAGTAAATCAAAAAATAAAATCTCGTTCTAACCTATCTAGTGCTGTTTTGGGAAATGAAGGTCTTTTCAACTTGATGCTTTCAGGCAATGGTTTAGCTGTTTTAGAAAGTCCTGTTCCTCGTGAAGAATTAATTGAAATTGAATTACAAGATGATGAAATTAGAATTGATGGTAACTATGCAATTGCATGGTCTGGAAATCTTGAATTTAAAGTTGAAAAATCTACTAAGAATCTTGTCGGTTCAGCTGTTTCTGGTGAAGGATTTGTAAATGTTTATCGTGGAACTGGTAAAGTACTAATGGCACCATTAGCGTAATTTAACAGGCTATAACACATAAGTTATGTGCTATAGCCCTTTTTATATTATCTAACTTTAATAAAAAAGCGGGAAATACCCACTAATAAAACATCTACTAGCTAAAGGAATTCTACCGGTTTACAGAAAATACAAACTACCTGTCAAACTAAAAACTGGCGTATACTTTAACCATATAAATGTAGTTTCAAGACTACATCTTTTCAGCTTGTACAAATTAAAAACCAGAAAGCATATCTATACGATATGACTTCTGGTTTAAAAATATATTTTATATCTATTTATCAAAATCAAACATTTGGAATACATCAGAAACTGGTAAACAGTTTTCAATATTTTCAATAGTTTTAGCAAGTAATCCCGCTACAGAAACTGTCTTTAATTTAGGGAATATTTTTTCTTCAGGCAATTTAATCGTATCTGTTACAACGACTTCATCAGCAGAAGAGTTTTGTAGTCTTTCTACAGCTGGTCCTGAAAATACTGGATGTGTACAAGCCACATAAACAGACTTAGCACCTTTTTCCTTTAACATTTCAATTCCAGCAACAATTGTTCCGCCTGTATCAATCATATCATCGACCATGATACAATTTTTACCTGATACATCTCCTAAAACTCCCATTATTTCAGCTACATTTGGTTTAGGTCTTCTTTTATCAATGATTGCTACTGGAGCATCTAAAGCAACCGCTAATTTACGAGCCCTTGTAGCCCCACCATGATCAGGAGAAACTATACAAATATCTTCCAAATTTTTTTTCTTAAAATAATTTGAAATTAATGGCAACGCCTGCATTTCATCAACAGGAATATCAAAGAACCCTTGAATTTGAGCAGCGTGTAAATCAACTGTAACAACTCTTGTAACTCCTGCCACAGTTAATAAATCAGCTACTAGTTTAGAAGTAATCGGTTGTCTTGGTTTAGCTTTACGATCTTGACGAGCATATCCAAAATAAGGAATAATTGCTGTAATTTCCCTAGCTGAAGCTCTTTTTAAAGCATCAGTTAAAACTAGTATTTCCATTAAATTTTCAGTAACTGGATTAGAAGTAGACTGAACGATAAAAACATCTTTTCCACGAACTGATTCATCAATTTCAACTAAAATTTCACCATCTGCAAAATGATGCACCTTACTTTTTCCTACTTTAGTTCCTAATTCTTCTGCAATATCATTAGCTAATTGACCACTAGCTGACAATGCAAAGACAGTTATTTTATTTTTCATTTTTTTCTCCTATTTTCCTTTTTGATTTCTTTTTTCTTCCAATACTTTAGCATATCCATTTTTATTAACTTGACGCGCACGAGCAATAGCAAACGCATCATCTTCAACCTGATCAGTAATAGTTGAACCTGCAGCTATATATGCATTATCGCCTATTGTTACTGGTGCTATTAAATTACTATTACATCCAATAAAAGCATTATTACCAATAACTGTTTGAAATTTATTTTTTCCATCATAATTTGAAGTAATTGTTCCACAACCCATATTAACATTACTTCCAACTGTAGCATCACCAACATATGTTAAGTGTGATGCTTTGCTGCCTTTTCCAAAAACAGCTTTCTTCATTTCAACAAAGTTACCCATATGAGCATTTTCTAAAATATGACAATTTGTTCTCAATCGTGCAAATGGTCCAATATCAACACCATTTTCAATAATTGAATCAGAAATAACAGAAAATTTGATTTCTACATTATCCTTAACTTCTACATTTGTAAATTCACAGTATGGACCAATATGACAATTTGCTCCAATACTTGATTTTCCTTTGATAATACATCCTGGTTCAATAGTTGTATTAGGAGCAATAGTAACATCTACACCAATATAAGTATTGTCGATATCAATAATATTAACGCCATTTAATAAATGTTTTTTATTTACCTTTAATTGTAATGTTTTTGTGGCTTCAGCTAGCTCCACCCGGTCATTGATTCCACCTACCTCAGCTAAATCAGGAATCTTATAACCACCAACTTTTAGATTATCATCATTCATAATTCCAATGACATCTGTAATATAATACTCATTTTGAGCATTATCATTAGTTATTTTTTCTAATGCTTCAAATAGAGCAATATTGTCAAAACAATATTCACCACAATTCATTTCACTGATCTTAATTTGCTCAGGACTACAATCCTTGAATTCAACAATTCCTTTAACTTGATCATTTACTCTAATTACTCGACCAAATTTTTTGTCTAAATCACAATCACAAGTCATGATCGTTCCTTTTAATTGATTATCATTATGATAAGCAATTAAATCTTTTAATGTTTCGCTTGTAATTAATGGTGCATCTCCATTTAGTACTACTGTTGTTCCTGGTCTATTAGCCAATGCTTCTTTACATTGCATTAAAGCATGCCCAGTTCCCAATTGTTCTCTTTGATAGATAATATTTACATCATCTAACAATTTTTCAACCTCTTCAGCCTTATGACCTACAATTACATAGATTTCATCGACCCCAACATGTCTAAGTTCATCTACAATATGATTGATCATTGGCTTATATAAAACTTCATGGACAACTTTAGGTTTGTCCGATTTCATTCTGGTTCCTTTACCAGCCGCCATCACTACCGCATAAGTTTTCATCTTAACACCTCTTTAACAACAACATAATAACAAAAAATCCTCATTAATTAAAGAAAAAAAAGATAAAAAAGCTTATAATACAAAAAGAAATCACTTAAATGATTTCTTTTTCATTCAATATTTCTGTTTTTCTCACAAAATAATATTTTCCTTTAAAAAACTTAAACCCTTTTTCTAATATTATATCACTTCTAGTAAGTCCAAAAACACATGATCCACTACCAGACATTAATGCCCCATCAAACCCTATCTCTAACATTTCTTCTTTTATTTTTGCAATTTCAGGAACCATTTTAATAGAAGGTGCTTCTAAAGTGTTTTGTAAATTATCAATAACTGCTTGATAATCATTCTCTTCAATTCCCTTTATCATTAAATTACAATCTTGATGACTTATTTTATTTAAATTCAAACTATTAAATGATTTTTTTGTAGAAACACCTTTTCGTGGTTTAACTAACAGTACTTTACACTCAAACGGAACATCTATAAAGCTTAACTTTTCGCCAATCCCACTAACAAACGCTAATTTTTGGTATATACAAAAAGGAATATCTGCACCAATTTCTTTACCTAAGGCTGCCATCTCTTCATTAGTTAAATTTAAATAAAACAGTTTATTCATTGCTTTTATAACAGCAGCCCCATCAGCACTTCCTCCCGCTAAACCAGCCTGAGTAGGAATATGTTTATATACGTAGATCTTAACTCCTTTTTTTATTCCATAACGTTCTTTGATCAATGACACTGCCTTATACATAATATTACGCTGATCAGTAGGCATGATCTTACTATTAGACTCAATTTCAATTCCTTCTTCAATAGTATTAATATAAATTAAATCATGTAAAGTAATTGGTGCCATGATCATTTCTAATTCATGATACCCATCTTCTCTTTTTCTTACTACATCTAACGCTAGATTTATTTTTGCATATGCTTTTACTTTCATTATTTCACCTGCTTGTCGGATAAATTTTTCTTGCTACTCCCCTTGTATCGATTCCCCCAACTCCTAAATGTTTATTAGAAGTTTTAGCAACGATTTTTTCTAAATCAACATAATTTTTAATACTTGCATTAGCAATTTGACTAACAACAAAGACCGGATCCAAGGCATGAATATTTTTACGGCTTGGACTAGAAGCAAAATTAGCTCCACTAGCTAATAATAATTCATAGTATGACTGACATGCCCCTGCAAAAATAATCAAACTATCTTTATCATCTTGATATAGTCTAGCCTTGCGAATCGCTTCGACAAAATCTTTTGTATGCAAATAACTATTTATATTTTTTCGATCACCGTTTTTTTTCATTGCATCATGACCTGTAATAACTAATAAATCTGGCCTGTGTTTTTCTAAAAGCGGAATAATTTTATCTTTGATTTCATGTTCTTTCATATAATATCCATATACATTTATATTAAATTCTTTATATTTAGCTAAACACATTTCCAAATAATTTTTATCACCATCAATATGCAAGACACTGCCTTTTAAACACGGTTTATTCTCTACTATTATATCATTCTTTTCACTATTAAAATCACTTAATTCCAAATCACTTTCATCACTATCAGCAACTAAGCGATATTCTATTCCCGTCAAATAGTAAATGCCATCTTTAATATCCGTTATTCTAAAACAAATATCTTTACCATATTTTTTTCGGCAAACAATATCACCAATCTTCATCAATATCACCAATATATTATATGCATTCTAAACTTTATCGGTGATATTTTTAAAATCATCTAATGATAACTCCTCGCATCTTTTATTAGTATCAATTCCACAATCTAATAATATTTCATAAGCATTATCATATTCTTGTTTTAAATTGTTAAGTATTGTTTTTCTACGCTGCTTAAAGCATATATTTAATATATTATATAACTTTAAATTTGGATTTTTAATTAATGAAATTTTTATAATTGCAGAATCAATATGAGGAGCTGGTAAAAAAACATTTTTATTGACTGTAAATAAGTATTCAGTCTTACCCATATCTTCGATCATTAATAATAATGGATTTTTATATTTGCTGGTCATTTTTAACGCTACTTCTTTTTGTACCATAATGATCAATTCATCTATTTTATCATTACTAAAAATAACTTTTTCGATTATTGCTGTTGTAACATAATAAGGCAAATTTGCAACCAAATAGACTTGAGAATAATCTTGTTTTAATTTTTCAATAATTGGTTCTAGCTCTTGTTTAATAAAGTCACCAAAAATTATTTCAACATTATCGACATTCAAAAATTCATCATACACTGGTTTAAATCTTTCATCTATTTCAAAACAGATTACTTTTCCTGCATGACGTGCCAATATTTGCGTCAGAGCCCCTATCCCTGGTCCTACTTCAATTACAGCGATACTCTTATTTATATTCGCTTGAGCAACAATTTTATTTACAATATTTGCATCAATCAAAAAATTTTGCCCAAATTTTTTTAGAGCATTTAAGTTATACTTATTTAATATATATTTTGTTGTTGTAAGAGTTGCAATATCTTTCATTCGATTCACCTTAATTTTCTAGTTTTTTTAATATTTCATCTTTTGTGATTCCAACCATATTTAAACGTTTGAATAAAGTCTTAACATTTCCATATCCAAGATTAAACAATTCA
>JABLTO010124884.1_pt1 | contig 17549 bp, 13 predicted proteins | sample 7160091 | NCBI WGS metagenome assembly JABLTO01 (sample SAMN14651225, study PRJNA627086) | human gut metagenome | isolation source: feces | host: Homo sapiens
CAAGGAAGATTGCTTTTCTTGCATCCTGAGATAATGTAGACATTACCGGTCCGTGTGGGTTTAACTGAAGGTAATTAAGACGAGCTTCTGATATACTGTACATATTGTATTTATCAGACTCCTCTTTGTATTTCTTCAGGTCTTCTGCGCTTGTAACACGCATATAATCAATTCCGCCATTTTCAAATTCGATCTGTTTTGTGCTTCCGCTGCCGATTGTTTTTATAACGACTTTCTTAACAGAAGGAGTTCCTCTGTAGTAGTCATCTCTTGCTATATAAACAAAACTATCTTCGTTAATTTCGCTTACTACATATGCTCCAGATGTAGCCATACCCGGTGTTTTGAAGTATGTACTGTCATTAATCTTTGACGGATCATTATCAAATGCATGTGCCGGCATTGGATAGAACTGAGATAACGTTCTGACATAGTTATCATATACTGATGGAAGTACAAATTCCATTGTCTTATCATCAATCTCGTTGATCTGCACTTCTCCACCATTTACCTTGGTGAATGATGTAGGTCCGCCATAAACCAATACACCATAATCAATGGTAAATTTGATATCTTTTACTGTAACCGGTTCTCCATCACTCCATGTTGCTTTGTCATTAATATGAAGTGTGTAGGTAAGACCATCTTCTGAAATATCAAGCTTATCAGCCAGATAATATTCCAGACCGTCTTTTGTCTCAGCAAATAACGGTTCATAGATTGGACGGATTGCACTTACCAAGTCATCACTGCTCTGTGCACTTGGCTGAAGTGAATTTGGCGTATAATTCAATGCAAATGTAAAAGTCCCATCACTTTTTGCTTCTTTCTTCGTGTCTTCTGTCTTTGCGCTGCTGTCTTTCTTGTCGGAACTTCCACCACATCCGGCAAGCATACCGACTGCTAAAATTCCTGCACACAATAATGCGAGTGCTCTTCTTTTCATTTTCCTTTTTCCTCCATGGTATTTTCCTTAAGTTGTTCTGTCTGTGTATCCCCTCGTTAACAACTCTTCAAAAATACTACCAAAATGTTTTTTTCTTTGCAAATTGCTTTTTTCTATCAATTTTTGCACTTATTGCTATCGTTTATCAATAATTCCAGAAAACGCTGATTTCCCGTTATTTTTATATCTTTTAACAATTTATTGCTTTTATCTATAGTAAAAAATATAATTTTTTTACAATTTCTTTTACCTTTTTTGCAATGTGTATTGTATAATGATTACAAAAGATTTGTTAAATTTTATTCAACATGAAAGGTTTATAAATGAAAAAATTATATGAGCAAAGCCCTGAAATGCAGCTGTCCGGCAAATGCCAGCTACGCCATGTAAAATGCACGCACCACAAAGGATATCTGATAGAAGATCTTTCTATGATCAAAAGCGGATTTTATGAGATCAGCTTTTGTAAAAGCGGAGATTTTCTGTTCCGTATCGGCCAAAAACGGCATTTTATTACAAATGGCGATATTCTGGTTATTCCACCGGATATTCCACACTACTTTACCTCCAGTGATCTCGTTGCAAACTATTATGATTTTATCACTGTATGGCTGGAAAAATCATATATTTCCAATCTGAAAAGCCAGCTTCCGGCTCTTGAGGAATCTGTTTTCAATATTGACACACCTCATCTTCTTCATACTACCAATAAGCTGTGTAATTTTGAGGAAGAATTTGAAACCTTTTACCGGGAATATGCTTCTTATGGGGAGCTTTCCGAAACCTATGCCTGTGGTGCATCCACCTGTCTTCTGGTAAAAGTCTTTAACTATGCCCTGAAATATTCCAACGAATTTATTGAGATCGAATCCGATCAGACCAATCAGATCGTCCGCTATCTGGATCAGCATTTTCTGAAAGAAATCGGTGTGGAAGATCTGGCGCGTACTTTCCACATGAGCAAGAGCAGTCTGAACAAGTTTTTTCAGAAAGAACTGAATACGACCTGTCATCAGTATATTTTAAAGAAACGTCTGGCACTTGCGGTCTCGCTGATCCGGCAGAATGTTCCGCTTAAAACGGTTGCTGTCCAGTCCGGTTTTGGAGACTATTCTTCATTTTTTCGTGCTTTTAAGAAAATGTATCATATTTCCCCGACCGAATGTCAGGCAGACAATGAAAAACTGAAAAAGATCAAACATTAGCCAGGAGAATGACTTGTCTGAATAATGTCGACATACAAAAAACTTCGGATATTCTGGATTTTCGCCAGTGATCCGAAGTTTTTCTTGTTTAATATTTCATTTTTTGATTGCCTTTATTTCACCAGATGCACTTCTGCCTTCTTCTCATTCAGCTTCTGTGCAGTCTCATGCTCATTGACATAGATACTGATATGTTTTTCTTTGCCGGAAGTATCGTAATCTTCAGCAGTAAATACATGTCCGTCAATGATCACCTTTGTTCCATACGGAATCTCATCCGGGTCAACCGCAATGGTCTGCCCTTCAACAACCGGAGTTCCGGTTGCTTTGACTTTGCTTGCCTTCGCACGGCAAGTCTCGCAGGAACAATAATAATCAATGGTATACTCTCCAATACTGTCTCCATACTGTTCGGCTGTAGCGTTCTGTTCGTTCACATCCGTACCTTCCAGATTATAATTTTCTTCCAGGATTCTGGTTGCCCAGACAGCTTCCGGAATATATACCGTTCCCGAAATGATTCCCTGGTCTTCATTTGCAGCTTCGATGGTCTTTCCGTCTCCTACATACATCACAACATGATGGACATAACCGTCTTTTGCATAGAAGATCAAATCCCCCGGCTGTGCGTCTTCAACCGGAATCTTGGTTCCATACTGGCTCTGATCTTCGGCTACTCTTGGCAGATTATAGCCAAAAGTCTTATAAATCTGCTGTACAAATCCGGAGCAGTCTGCCCCGTCTGTCAGGCTTGTACCGCCCCATACATAAGGATTTCCAATGAACTGTGCGGCAAAATCCAGCATTGCCTGGCGGATCGCATTCCCCGGTGTTCCCGGCTTTACAGAAGCATAGCTATAATAAAGTGCCTGGTTATCTTCCGGTGCGATCAGTTCTGTAGCTGTCTGGTAAGCACCTTCGCCTGCTGCTTCTACCTGCGCTTTTACTTCATCCCCAGTCTGAACAGCCTCTTTAGAGACAAACCCTCGGACATCCCCGGACTCCACATAGATCCAGTCTTTCTCTGCATCCGCAAGGATATAACACAGATTTCCCTGCGACATGGTTCCGATCACACGTGACTGTCCATTTGCCTCTTCCTGGATTGCTACAGTTCCATCCGACTTTGATGCATCTGCCAGTGCATATTTTTTCGTAGCCAGTGTCTGATTTACGGTTGCACGTACATGGGTAAATGCCTGATTTTCATTTGCCGGAACCGTTTCTTTTGCAAGGGATGCTGTTCCTTCGATTCCAGTGTATGCAATCTTGGCTTTTTTTGCCTGCTTCTGGTATCCACTCAGCAGTACCTGTGCGGCATCTCCGGTATAAAGCTCGGATTCTTTTACAAATCCTCTGACCTTTCCGGATTCTACATACAGCCATCCATTCTTTTCTTCTTTCAGAATGTAGAGAAGTCCATCCTGTGAAATTTCTCCGACAGAACGCACCTTTTCGGCCAACTGCCGGGATGCAAGGGATGCATTTAAAGTATCATCCTGCAATGCTGTAGCAGTATCCGAGTTTAAGGATGACTTCTTTTCCGAAGTGTCTGCTGTGTTTTTTAATGTCTCGGCAGAAAATGTATTAAGCTGTACGTTCTTTTCCGTTTTCGTCTTTTTCGCAGAAGATTTCGTCTTTGATTTCTTCGCCTTTACAGAAGTTTCCTTATGAAACAGTTTTTTAGCATCAGCTGTTGCTTCCTGAGTATCACTTTCTGTCCGATCAGTATCAACGGCTCCATTGATATCCTCCGGAATTGCCTCACGTATGCTGATCTTTGTCTTTGCAAATGCATATTTTCGCGCAACTGTCCAGAAACGGAAATCTTCTTCGTATTCCGGAAGACTGACGATCTGCTGTCTCTTGACCAGTTCTTCATTGGTCATCTTGTGTTCACTATCCTGCGTATTTTTTTCCTGCTCCTGCGCTTTGTTTTCTTCTGAGTCTTCTGTCTGGTCTTCCGAAGGCTGCTGTTCATTGTTCACATTGCCCTCAGAAGGCTGCTGTTCATTGTTCTCATTGCCCTCAGAAGGCTGCTGTGGTGTATCCGGATTGACCGGATCTGTCGGTTGCTCCGGCGTAACCGGCACATCTGGATTAGCCGGGATTACTTCTACTTCATCTCCTGTTATCGGATCAACCTTCCATCCTGTTTTCGCTGCATCACGCAGGCCGGTATCTTCCAGATATCCTGTCTCTTCATTGTATCTGATTTCTTTATTCTGAATCATCTCCAGGACAAGATCTGATACTTCTGTAAGTGTATCTCGCCCATCAATGGATTTTGCCTGTAATTTTTCTCCATTTTCTGATCCATTAGAAGTAACCTCTGTAAGACCGCCATCTGCTGCCCAAGTTGTTGCCGGAATACTGAAAGTAAGTCCGAAAGCAAGTAATCCTGCGAGAATTTTTGTTCCTGTCATTTTTGCTACCTGTATATTTCTATATTTCAAAATCTGTTGCTCCTTCTTACAAATTCTGTAAAATGCAGTCCTTTTAGTCGAAACGCGACATTTTTATTTTACTACTCTTTGACAAAACCGTCCATATTTCATTAAAAATATTTCTGATAAAATTTTTCAAACTCAGAGAGTAATTTCTTTCGGAAAATATTTTGGTAAAATGAAAAAAAGAAAATGTCCTGACATATTTTACGTCAGAACATTTCCCTGTTTTTATGGCTTTAGATAAACTCCGGAAGAACAAATTATCCTTCGCTTAATTTTTATTTAACCAGATATACTTCTGCATTCGTCACGCCGAGAGCAAGTGCTTCTTCATGGCTGTTCACATAGACATCAATGTGGTTTTTCTTGATCGCACCACCACAGTCTTCAGCAGTAAATACATGTCCGCCGATGATGACTTTTGTTCCGTAAGGGATTACACTCGGATCCACCGCAATGGTCTGTCCCTCAATGACCGGAGTTCCGGTTGCTGTGATCCCGTCTGCTTTGTTACAGCAGATTTCACATGCACAGTAATATGTAATCGTAAAATTGCCAAGATCCGTTCCGTACATCTCCTGCGTTGCATTGACCTCGCCGATTCCTCCACCTGCGACGGTATAATTATCGTCCAGAATCCGGGTCGCCCATACTGCATCTTTGTCGTAAACAGTTCCGTAAATAATTCCAACATCTTCATTTGCAGCTTCGATGGTCTTTCCATCTCCAGCATACATCACAACATGATATACATAACCGTTCTTTGCATAGAAGATCAGGTCTCCCGGCTGTGCGTCTTCTACTGGAATTTTGGTTCCATACTGGCTCTGATCCTCGGCAACACGCGGAAGATCATATCCGTAAGCCTTGTAGATCTGCTGTACAAATCCGGAACAGTCCGCCCCATTTGTCAGACTGGTTCCGCCCCACACATAAGGATTACCGACAAACTGGGATGCATATTCAATCATTGACTGGCGGATCTCACCACTCGGCGTTCCTTCTTTTGTAGAAGTCAGCGTATAATAAAGAGCCTTATTATCTTCCGGATCCATGTTTTCATCTGCTACCGAATAGGAATCAGCTCCTCTTTCTGTCACCTGTGCTTTGGTTTCAGCATCTGATTTCAAATACTTCTTTTCCGCAAAGCCTCTGACATCTCCGGATTCTACATAAACCCAGTCTGAATCTTCATCTGCAAGAATGTAGCAGAGCTCTCCTGCTGTCATTGTTCCGACAACTCTGGAATCCGCATTCTTCTCCTCCTGAATATCCAGGATTCCTTTTTTATCAGTATCTACCTGTTCGCTTACCAGTGCCGGTTCTTTATCTGCAACCGTCTGCTTCACCGTCGCGCGGAGATAGGTATATGCCTGATTATCTTTAGCCTCTACCAGTGCCTGTGCCGTCTTTGCGGTTCCCTCGATTCCGGTATAGTCTTTGTTTTCTTTGGAAGCTTTTAACCTGGCCTGTGTCTGATAGACATCCAGAAGTTCCTGTGCCGCATCTTCCGTATAAATTTCAGACGCCTTTACAAATCCCCTGACATTACCGGATTCCACATACAACCAGCCATTGTCTTCTTCTTTCAAAATATAAAGAAGCCCGTCCTGCGAAATCGTTCCGACCGAGCGGACCTTTTCTTCCATCTGCTGTGCTGCCAGGTCAGCAGTCACTTTTGCCGCCTGTTCTTCTTTCTGCTTCTGCAGATCCTTCTCAGCCTGTCTTGCTGCTTCAGCTCTTTTTCCAGCTTTCAGATTGGTCTGATTCGGCGCCTCTGTCTTTAATTTCACTGATGAAAAAATGTTGAGTCCGGTCAGTTTGATCTGTGCAGATTTTTTTACACCTTTTGCCGTTTTTGTACGTTTCACTTTTTTCGTGTTGTATTTTTGATTCTCTATATCAAATCCGGCTCGCAGCTCTTTTGCATCTTTTTTTGCCGCTTCAAGCTCTGCTTCTTTGGCTTCCTCGGAAGTATCTGCCCTGCCATCTGCAGCTTCCGGAATTTCCTCCCGTACATTGATCGCTGTTCTGGCAAATGCATATTTTCTTGCCACAGTCCAGAAACGGAAATCCTCTACCATCTCTGGCTGCTTCACAATCTGCTGACGGTTGATTAGTTCAGAATTACTGACTGCAGTTTTTGATTCGTTCTGACCGGCTGCTTCTTCTGCTTTGCTGATCTCCTGTGTATGGTCGATCTCACTTCCCGGAATTGGGTCGGTCTTTGTATCTTTCCGGTCTTCGGAAGAATCTGCCTTATCAGTATCCGGTGTCTGAATCGGATCTTTGGAATCGGATTTGCCGGAATCCGGGCTATCCGGATTTTCCGGAGTGCCTGGTTTTTCCGGTGTCTCTGGAGTTCCCGGAGTATCCGGCTTTTCTGGAGTTTCTGGTTTTTCCGGTATCCCTGGAGTTTCCGGAGTGTCCGGTTTTTCCGGAACCTCTGGGTTTTCTGGATTCTCCGGGGTTCCAGGTGACTCTGGATTTTCTTGATTTCCAGGGGTGTCCGGTATGGCTGGTGTCTCCGGAACATCCGGTGTCTCTGTCAGGCGTTCGCCTGTCTCCGGATCCACTTTCTGACCAGTCGAGGTATCTTCCAGATAGCCGGTTTCATTATTCAGCCTGACTGCTCCACTTTCCATCATTCCCCGTACATAATCAGATACACTCACAAATGCTTCCGATCCATCTGTCTTTTTTGCCTGCACTGTATTCTCTGCTACAACGGCCGTTTCCCCATCATCGGCAAATGCCGCCATTGGCGAACCAAGAACCATTCCAAATGCCAGAAGACTTGCCAGTGTCTTTGTCCCGATCCTTTTTGCTATAAATTTGTTCCTAAACTTCAATAATTGATCCTCCTCTCGTAAATAGACTATAAGTTGTATGTTAATTTTTGAAGTTTTCGAAAAACTCTTCTTTGCATTAACAATTGCATTAATAAAACGCATGAAACATTAAATTTATGGGTTCCATTTATCTTTTATTTGATTATTTTTAATTATAGCACAAATTCAACCATATGTGGTGTTTTTTGGTAAAAATACACAATTTCTACATTTATGGTTCCTGTTCATATTACTTTGTCAATATGTTACCTTGTCATGATCTGGATGATCGTCTTATCCGTCTCACGCATTCCTTTCTTTTCAAACTCTCTGATATTGCGGAATTTATTTTCTACACCTTTTTCTATGAGTCCGTCTCCGCCATAGAACTGCTTTCCTATCTTCTCTTACCAGTTCCCAGTCATTATATCCGGTTGATACTCAATCTGTGACACGATCTGCGAGGGTGTATATTTCCAGATTTTCTCCCCTGTATAATCTGCCGCCACAAACATCCCAAAGATAAGGAAACTGATAAACATCCGTGCAAAGAAACTGCTTCCGCCATTTTCTTCTGAAGAATGTTCTCCATATAATCCCCTGTATACGTGCTGATACCTTGGATGCACCGCCGGGATGCTGCCTTTTCTCCATTTTTGACGTGACATCCTAAGCAACTCCTCGCGACGTTCTTGTGATTCGTTCATTCCAATCTCTCCCTTCTGCTAAAACATCCAATTAAAATAAATGTGTCTCGGCGCATTCTACACCGAACGCAGTTGCTTGCAACATTCTTCTTTGCGCGAGTGCGCATCTTTGGCAGGTAGTTCTTTTCATTTACCAGAAAGTTCTTTCCCAATTTCAGACAAACAAAAAGGACATATACCTCTACCTCAGTATATGTCCCTCTTTTTTTCAAATATGCTATTTTTACCGTTTTGCCATCTCTTCCATGATGTCATCCCAGGTGATCCCGCGTTCTGCCATCAACACCATCATATGATACAGGAAGTCGCACATCTCATATTTGAGTTCTTCCGGGTTCGGATTCTTCGCTGCAATGATGATCTCGGCAGCCTCTTCTCCAACCTTCTTCAGAATTTTATCAATACCTTTTTCAAACAGATAGTTCGTGTAAGATCCTTCCTTTGGATGCTCTATGCGATCCATGATCGTATGATACACGCTCTCGAATACTTGCTGCGTATTGATTTCTTCATACTGATCCCCTACGATTGGCTGGAAGAAGCAGGTCGGATTGCCGGTATGACATGCCGCTCCTACCTGATCGACTTTTGCAAGCAGGGTATCTTTGTCACAGTCGATGGTCAGGGATTTGACATACTGAAAATGTCCGGATGTCTCGCCTTTTGTCCAGAGACTCTGTCTGCTCCGGCTGAAATAGGTCATCCGTCCGGTTTTCACTGTTTTTTCAAATGCCTCCTGATTCATGTATGCCACCATCAGCACTTCGGACGTCTTATAATGCTGTGTGACAACCGGAAGTAATCCATCGGAATTTAATTTAAATTCGGAAAAATCCATCAGACTCTCAAAGGATGTCATACGAATTCCTTTCTGGCTGCACTCCTCTTTGAAATCAGTACAATTGATTTCTCTCTGGCTCACATACATTCCAGAAAGTCCTTTCACACCCGGGCATTCCAGGATCTTAAAAAGCTCTTCCTTTTCCAGTGTATCGGTCACAACCACACACGGAATATCTGTAATATTTACAACGGAATTCAGATCCAGACGGTGCATAAATACAATCTGGCTACTGTAAGTCTGGATCAGATGCTGCTGCTTAAATAATGCATCAAAGTCATTCAGTGACACCGCGATCTTCTCTTTTCCAAACCGCTTTGCCACCGCTTCGATCAATTTCTGTGAATCCGGCTTTGAAAAATTCAGCATGGCACGCTTTGCACCGGTGTAAAGGATTTTCTTTACATCCTCCTGCCGCTTTACATTTCCTCCGGCAACCATCGGGATCCGAATCACGCGGTTGATCTTTTTCATCAGTTCAATGGACTCATCATGATCCTGGTCCGTACTTGACAGGTCAAATACCAGAAGTTCATCCGCCCCGTTATCGCTGTACTCTTTTGCCAGCGCGATCACATCTTCAGATACAACTGTCGGGTCATCAAACCATTTTACCGCCTTCCCTCCAAGGATAAAAATGCAGGGAATCAATCTTTTATAACTCATACGAGAAACTCCTTTTATCTTTTTACAGACTGCCTTTTGTAGACCACACTTCTTTCATCCGTGGTTCTTCGGATACAGCCATATCAAGCGCTTTTCCAAATGCTTTAAATAACGCCTCTGCCATATGATGGTTGTTGCCGCCATCCAGGACTTTCAGGTGCAGGTTCATTGCACCGCTGTAGGAAACAGCATAGAAAAATTCTTTTACCATCTCCGTGTCCAGTTCTCCTAATTTGTCACAGGTAAATGTGGCGTCAAAATTCAGATATGGTCTTCCGGAAAGATCGATTGCCGAAAGTACCAGTACCTCATCCATCGGAAGCATAAAATATCCATACCGCTTGATTCCTTTTTTATCTCCCAGTGCTTTTGCAATGGTCTGTCCCAGCACGATTCCGGTATCCTCGATCGTGTGGTGGCTGTCTACCTCCAGATCTCCAGTAACTTTGACAGTCAGATCAAAAAGTCCATGTCTTGCAAAGCCGGAAAGCATATGGTCAAAGAAACCGATGCCAGTAGAAATGGCAGTCTTTCCTGTTCCGTCCAGATTCAGTGTCATCTCGATCTGTGTCTCTTTTGTCACACGACTGCAGGATGCAACTCTGCTCTCCATCTTTTAGTCCTCCTCTTCAAAACGTACATGGATCGAATTGGCATGCGCAGTCAGCTGTTCCGCTTTTGCAAAGCTTTCGATATCCTTATGTACCTTCTGCAGTGCTTCTCTTGAATAAGAGATGATACTGGATTTCTTAATGAAATCGTCTACAGAAAGCGGGGAAAAGAATTTAGCGGTTCCGTTGGTCGGAAGGATATGGTTTGGTCCGGCGAAATAATCGCCCAGTGGCTCGCTTGCATATTCTCCGATAAAGATAGCTCCTGCATTGCGGATCTTGGTCATCACTTCAAATGGATTTTTTGTCTGGATTTCCAAATGCTCGGATGCGATCTCATTTGCCACATCGATCACATCTTCCATCGTATCGGCAAGCAGAATATATCCGTAATTATCCAGAGATTTGGAAATGATCTCTGCTCTTGAAAGTTCTTTTAAGAAACCATCTACCTGATCGGATACCTCATGTGCCAGCTTTTCACTTGTCGTAACAAGAATTGCGGAAGCGAGCTCATCATGCTCTGCCTGGGAAAGCAGGTCTGCCGCAACATATCTCGGATTAGCTGTCTCATCTGCCACAACCAGGATTTCACTTGGTCCTGCAATGGAATCAATGCTGACATGACCGTAAACTGCTTTCTTTGCAAGTGCTACATAGATATTTCCAGGTCCTACGATCTTGTCAACCTTCGGGATACTCTCTGTTCCGTATGCAAGGGCTGCAATTGCCTGTGCACCGCCGACTTTGTAGATCTTATCCACACCGGCTTCTTTGGCTGCAACCAGTGTATTCGGACTTACTTTTCCATTTTTTCCAGGAGGCGTTACCATGATGATCTCATCCACACTGGCAACCTTTGCCGGCATCACATTCATCAGTACCGAAGACGGATAAACTGCCTTTCCTCCCGGCACATACACGCCGACTCTGTGAAGCGGAGTGATCTTCTGCCCAAGAATGGTTCCGTCCGGTTTACTGTCAAACCAGCTGTTCTGACGCTGTTTTGCATGATAACTTTCGATATTGTCTTTTGCTTTGCGGATGACTGTAAGAAGTGTATCATCAACCTGCGCATATGCTTCTTCAATTTCTGCATCTGTGACTTCAATCGTATCTGCAGTAAGCTCTGCCCCATCAAATTTGGCAGTGTATGCAAAAACTGCCGCATCTTTTTCTTCTTTTACTTTATCTAAAATTTCTTTTACGCTTGCCTCATACTGTCCATAATTGTTCGGATTTCTTTTCAGCAGATCTTCCAGCAGATTTTTCTTTGTATCGCTGTTCAGCTTTTGTATTCTCATGTGCATTAAGCCTCCTTTTTTAATATACTTCTGAGTTTATAAAGAAGTTCCTTGATCCTGTCATTTTCCAGACGCATGCTGACCGGGTTTACGATCATACGTGCTGATAACGGGCAAACCTCATCGAGAACTATAAGTCCGTTCTCCTTCAGGGTGGATCCGGTTTCCACGATATCCACGATCACCTCTGAAAGACCAACGATCGGTGCAAGTTCAATCGAACCGTTCAATTTGATAATCTCTACCGTCTGGTGTCTGGTATTATAAAAATAATCCTTTGCAATATTCGGATATTTTGTTGCCACGCGGATCAGTTCGTGATTCTCCAGATATTTTTTCGCATCTGCCGGTCCGCATACGCACATCCTGCATTTACCAAAACCAAGATCCAGTACCTCATGTACCTTCTTTCCCGCTTCCAGAATCGTGTCTTTTCCGACCACGCCGATGTCCGCCGCACCATATTCTACATAGGTCGGTACATCCGGTCCCTTCGATAAGAAAAATTTGAGTTTTAATTCTTCATTCACAAAAATCAGCTTTCTGGAATCTTTATCTTTCATTTCCTCACAGGTGATCCCCAGTTCTTCCAGAAGCTCCAGTGTCTGTTTTGCGAGCCGCCCCTTACAGAGCGCAAATGTCAAATATCTTGTGTCTTTCATCGTCTCACCCCTACCCTACAATTTTCTCTTCACCGGTCATCAGGTTCACCATCTGCACATCTCCTTTGCTGCGAAGATACAGCATGCTTCCTGCAAGACTGCGTTTTCCATAATCCACATAGAATTCCAGCGACTTATCCGATGCTTTCTGAAGGATCTGGGTATTCTTGTCCTTCCCTCTGAATTCCATGGCAAGCTGGATTGCATCCTTCAACCGTTCTTTATCATATAAGATCAGGGAACTCTTCTCACCACTTGAGATCTGGATCTTCTGGCGGGAAAGTGCGCTCATCAGTTCATCTACTACGATTGCAAAACCGATCGCCGGCTCTTCTTTTCCAAACTTTTCAACCAGGTGGTCATAACGTCCGCCTTTTACAATGGCATCCCCGGTCCCAAAAGTGTATCCCCGGAAGATAATACCGGTATAATATCCGTAAATTCCGCTCATGCTCAGATCAAACGTAATGTACTGTTCCATTTTGTAGACAGATAAGATCGCGTAGATCTTTTCGAGCCGCCGGATTGCTTTCATCGCTTTTTTGCTTGGCGCTACCTTTTTCGCCTCCTCCAGGATCTCCACACCACCGACCATCTCTGAAAGTGCAGAAAATGCTTTTCTTGACACCGGTTTTGCATCAGCCTCTTCTAAAAGTTCGTCTGCACCGAAAAAGTTCCGGTTGTTAATCAGCTCACGCAGACGTTCTTCTGTCTCATCATCAATCTCGGATTCCTCGATCAGACTCTGGAAAAAGTCTACATTTCCTATACTGATCTGAAATTCTTCCAGTCCGGCATTCTTCAGGCAGTCAATGACAAGTGCCAGCATCTCCGCATCAGCATCCGCCGCATCCAGTCCGATCATCTCCGCGCCCATCTGGGTACTTTCCTTTAATCGTCCCTGATAACTGGAATGATTGATAAATGTATTCCCCACATAGCAAAGCCTTGCCGGGAGCTCATCATCCTTAAATAAAGTTGCCGTCGCACGTGCGATCTGCGGAGTGATATCCGGTCTTAACACCAGTGTGTTGCCGTCTCTGTCAAAAAATTTATATAATTCCCTTGAAGGAATGGTTCCGATCTCTTTTCTGAATACATCAAAATATTCATACATAGGAGTCTGGATATCATGATATCCGTACAAATGCAGAGTCTTATGAAGTCGGTTCTGAAGTGCCAGCTTTTTGGCGCATTCTTCGTGATAAATGTCTCGGACCCCTTCGGGTGTATGTAATAACTGCTCCATAGATTGTAACTCCTCTTTTTTGTTTATTTGTCACTTTAGTATGTTACCATATTAAAACGTGACCTTGTTGTATTATACGAACTTTGACGCGGCTTGTCAAGCCTGCACACTCAGAAGTTCTATCCTGCTAATCTCTTCTCCATGCTTCTTATCTTTCTTCCCGGTGATCCAGATCCTTCTGGAGCATCTCCAGATACGGAACGAATACGCCCTGCCTTAGCTGCATAAAATATTCCTCATCCAGTTCTTCAAAGCGTACGCTTTTCCGTCCGCCCTGCTTCATCCGCTCCCAAAACACTTCTATTTCTTCAAAACGCATGTAATAAAGCAGGTTTTTTGTACTGTAATAGATAAGAAAAAAGGAAATTCCATCCTGTTTTTCAAAATCCCGCATAAAGTTCATCTGGTGTTCATGGATATTGTGTAGTGGAAAGGTATCCATACTGCACTCTTTTGCGTCAAAACATACGGGAATTCCCTGTACTGCTCCAATATAATCGACCGTACTGCGCTGGTCAAAATAGGCCAACGTGATCTGGCGGTGATCTTTGTCCATTCGTACCGGAGTGATCGGTGTCGGGATTTTCTGAATGAGCGCCAGTCCCTGCTGCTGATAGCGTTCATTCGTCCGGTTAATAAAATCCTCCAGGGTTGAACCTCTTAGCCCTCTTGAATTCCAGGTTCCCATTCTAATCCTTCTCCTTTTATGATGGTTGTAAATCCTTCCGGAAGAGGCGCGGTAAGCTCCTTTTCCGATACCTTTGCAAGCGCATCCTCTCTTTTCGGGAACTGCATTTTCCATGCATGTAAAAGTTGATATTTTAACGCATATTTTTTCCTGAAAATAGAATTGACCTTTGGATTACCATACTTGCTATCCCCGATGATCGGATGACCGGTCGAAGACAGATGTGCACGGATCTGATGGGTCCGTCCCGTGATCAGATGCACCTTCAGAATCGTCTGCTGACCATTATCCGCAAGCGGAATATACTCTGTGGCTATCGGCTTTGCCTCGCCTTTTGCTTCTTTCAGAATTTTCACCTGATTGGTCATCTCATTTTTCAGAAGATATCCTTCGATCTTCTGACGGTCTTTTATCACCCCATCCACGATCGTGAGATAATATTTTTTCACGGTCCTGTCTCTTAAAATCTCGCTGAGCTGCTGTAATCCCGCAAGGCTTTTCCCTGCGGTTACAAGACCACTGGTATTCCGGTCCAGGCGGTTACAGACAGATGGGCGGAAAGTAGCAAGCTCAGCTAGTTTCAGATCGCCTTTTTTCAGCAGATAAGCGATCATATATTCATTCAGGGAAAGGTCAGACGGTGCTGCTTTCTGGGAAAGCATGCCTGATGGTTTGTTCAGGATCAGAATATCCGGATCCTCATAGATTACCGACAGCCGGATGCTGCTTTCCATTGCCCGTGCAAGATCTGCCGGAAGCTGCTTTTCTGCTCCCGGTGCCCCTGCGAATTTCTGCCAGGTATCATCTGAGAGAAATACTTCAACCAGATCTCCTTTTGTCAGTTTTTCATTTCCCTGCGCTTTTTTCCCGTTTAACTTGATGTTCTTTTTCCGCAGCATCTTGTAAACAAAGCTCATCGGCGCATTACTTAAATATTTTCCAAGAAGCTTGTCCAGACGCTGTCCTGCTTCATTTGACGAAACGGTTATTTTCTGCATGCTTTTAATTCCTCCTGCCTTTTACAGTGAAATGTCCAGAAGGAGTCCTTTGATCATCTCTTCGTGTTTTCTTGTATCCTGCTGTTCTACAGAAGCAATGTTGTTCATTCCCTCGGCGCGGGTCAGAAATGCTTTGTAATCATGGAAAAGCTTGACCACCACCTTGTCGAACTGGTTCTGCTTCATAATGGATTTGATATGCTTTGCGGCATAGTCCACATCCACTTTTTTCACCGGCACATAGCCACAGATCGTATTGTTGTAAATTGCAACAGCTGCTACCGGCATTGCCTTTTTCTCACTGGTGATCACAAGATCGTATGCAACGGTAAGTTCTTCGGTGACAGCCGAGATTTCAAGCTCAGTTGCCTCATCGATGGAATCATGCGGCATGACCATGATCAGATTGACCAGGATCCGGCTTGCCGGAAGACATCCGAGTACCGCTACTACAGTGAGCAGATTGAGCTTTGTCTTTGTTGTTACATAACCGGCGATTATCAGTGCGGCAACCAGTCCAAAAGAGACAACAGCTTCCAGTATCAATAATCGTTTTCTTCTGCGCAGATAACCTGCATCTCCTTTTTGTATCTTCATCTTGTCTTTCGCTTACTCCTTCGTTATTTTCTCCATCATTGACATGGCTTTTAAGATCATTCCATGCGGAAGCACTTTGGTTGCAGCTTCTGCCCCTTTCATTGCCGTGCCATATACAGAAACCTCTTTTTTGTATTTGGCATCAATGAGCGCCTGCTTTACAACCTGTACCGGATCTGCCATCACAGCCTCTTTCATGCCACCGGGCAACTTCCCTGACACTTCAAAAAACGGGGTGTCCACAGGTCCCGGGCAGACCGCTGTGACGAAGATTCCTTTTTCCTTAAGTTCAGCTGCAAGGCTTCTTGAAAAGCTCAGTACATACGACTTTGTCGCTGCATAAACTGCGAATTTTGCCTGCGGGCAAAAAGCTGCTGCGCTTGCCAGGTTGATGATCCTGGTTCCTTTATGCATCCAGGGCAGACAGGTACAGGTCATTTCGGTCAGTCCCCGGCAGTTCAGGTCGATCATGCGGAGCTGAAGTTTCTTGTCTTCCTTTGCAATCTCCTCTACTGTCCCGGTCTTTCCGAATCCTGCTGCATTGACCAGCATACGGATATCAGGATTCTGATTCTCCAGCCGGTTTTTCACCTGCTTGTATACCAGATCCTCTTCCATGTCCCCTGCAAAGATCCGGATATAGATCTTGTGGCTTTTCTTGATCTCTTCCAGCTTCTTTTCACTGCGGGCGATCACCCAGATTTCATCCAGTTCCTTGTAAAAACGTTCAATCTGTCTGACAAATTCTTTTCCCATGCCGGAGGATGCCCCGGTAACAATCGCAATCTTCATAAGCGGTTCTCCTTTCTCCTGTGACTACTTCCGTTTGTGTACATTACGGATGGATTTCTTTTTCTGCGGTCTTGACGAGGACTCACCTCTGTCGTTTCCTGTAAATGCAGGCTTTGTATTCTTATGCCCTGCATTTGAATTTTTATAATTTCCGTTTGTCTTTCCTGGATTTTTGTTATTTCCATTCGGGTTTTTGCTCTTTCGGTCCGTGCCGCCATGAGTTCCGCCATGGTTTCTTCCGCTGTATCCATTCTTCTCCTGCATTTTTTCCGAATGAAGCTTTCTCGGACGGATCAGACATTTCTCATCGAATCCTACCAGATCCATACGGTCCGCAATTCGCAGTGCCTCCATGACCAGATCATAATTTTTCGGGTTCCGGTACTGGATCAGTGCTCTCTGCATCGCTTTTTCATGCGGATTCTTCGGCACATACACCGGCTTCATCGTCCGCGGATCTACACCGGTATAATACATACAAGTGGAAATCGTAGACGGTGTCGGGTAGAAATCCTGTACCTGCTCCGGCATATAACCGAGATCCCGCAGGTATTCGGCAAGCTTTACCGCTTCTTTCATAGTAGAACCCGGATGGGACGACATCAGATACGGAACCAGATACTGTTTAAGTCCAAGCCTTTTATTGATCTCTTCGTATTTGTGGGTAAAACGTTCATAAACTGCATTTTCCGGCTTGCCCATCATCTGAAGAACCGGGTCTGCTACATGCTCCGGTGCAACTTTCAGCTGACCGCTGACATGATACTGACACAGTTCTTTGAAAAACGTGTCATCCGGATCCGCCAGCAGATAGTCAAACCGGATACCGGAACGGATAAATACTTTTTTGACTCCAGGTATCTTTCTGAGATCTCGGAGAATGCTTAAGTACTCTTTATGATCTGCGATCAGATTTTTACACGGCTTTGGAAAAAGACACTGTTTGTTCGTACATGCCCCGTATTTTAACTGTTTCTTACATGCCGGTGCACGGAAGTTCGC
>JABLTO010061358.1_pt1 | contig 17531 bp, 19 predicted proteins | sample 7160091 | NCBI WGS metagenome assembly JABLTO01 (sample SAMN14651225, study PRJNA627086) | human gut metagenome | isolation source: feces | host: Homo sapiens
TGCCGTACCCCTTTTCGCAGCGGTCACATGTAGGAAATCTGCACCAGATTAGGAAGCAAGGGAAAGGTAGGAGTTCAAAGAGGAAGGAAAACCGCAGGTTGTCCTTCCTTTTTGCCCCCGCGGCGGGCGCCGCAACGCTCCCGCCGTCCGCAGACGGCGAATCCTCCCGCTAAGGTTCAGCGGAAAACTCCCCGCCCGTTAGGGGCGAACCTGCCTGCGGCAGTTCGTGTGCCCCGGTCAGCCGGTGCTGAAAAAACTGCCGCCCGGACAGGGTGAACCGCCTGCGCGGTTCAGGTGTCCTAATCGCCTGGTGCAGCGAAAAAGAGTGCCGCACACGGACATCTGTCCACCCGTGAAAACCAAATATTTTTACGCTTTACACTATAAAAGCGATGTGCTATAATATAGGGTATAAGAGCGAAAAAACGAATGTAGGGAGGGATAGACCATGAATCGAAAGTTGAAGGACGAGGATATGGACATTCTGTTCCGCGGTATTCTCAAGCTGCAGACGGTCGAGGATTGCTACGACTTTTTTGAAGATCTGTGCACGATCGCTGAACTGCGTGCCATGGTGCAGCGCTTTCAGGTGGCGCGTATGCTGGATGAGGGCCGCATTTACAGTGACATCGTGCAGGAGACCGGCGCGTCCACCGCGACGATCAGCCGCGTGAACAAGTGCCTTGTGTATGGCTCGGACGGCTACCGCAAGATGCTCGACCGGCTCAAGGAGGACGAAACAGCAGAGGAGAGCCATGAATAGTTACGAAACCCTGTCGGAATACTATGACCGCTTCACGGATGACGTGGGCTACGAGGAATGGGCAGACTTTTTCGAGCGCCTGTTTGAGCGGGAGGGCGTAAAGCCGTCGCTGGTGCTCGATCTGGCGTGCGGCACGGGCAGTCTGACGCGCATTCTGGCGCAGCGCGGCTATGATATGATCGGCGCGGACGCATCGCCGGAAATGCTCATGCAGGCGCTGCAGAACACGCTGGACTGCGAGCCGCGTCCTCTGCTGCTCAATCAGCGTATGGAAGAGCTGGACCTGTACGGCGCGGTAGACGCGTGCCTGTGCTGTCTGGACAGCGTAAACTACGTCACTGAGCCGGAAGCACTGCAGACTGCCTTTGAGCGCGTACACACGTTCCTCAATCCGGACGGCCTGTTCGTATTCGACATCAACACAGCCGAGAAATTCGCCCGCATTGACGGCGAAAGCTATGTCCGCGAGGATGACTGTGTATTCTGCGTATGGCAGGCGGCGGTCGAGGACGGCCTGTGCGCCTACCAGTTCGATATTTTCGAGCAGGAGGACGATGTGTGGCACCGTGCGCAGGAAACGCACGAGGAGCGCATCTACGAGCCTGCACAGCTGACCGCCATGCTGGAGCAGGCCGGTTTTACCGAGATCAAAACCTATGGCGACCAGTCCTTTGCGCCCGTACAGGGCGGCGAGGACCGCATTTACTTTACAGCACGAAAGAGAGATTAACTTATGAGCGATACGTTACTTCGCGCGATCGCCCGTGATGCGGGCATCCAGATTTGTGCAGCCAGCACGACCGAGCTGGTCGAGCGCGCACACGAAATCCACAGCACCACGCCGCTGGCTACCGCAGCCCTCGGACGAACGCTGACCGCGACTGCCATCATGGGCAGCCAGCTCAAGGCCGAGGACGGCTCTGTGACCGTGCAGATCAAGGGCAACGGCCCGCTCGGCGCGATCGTCTGCGTCGGTGATTCGGACGGCTATGTGCGCGGCTATCTGCAGGACCCGGCTGTCGATCTGCCGCTGCGTGCGGACGGCAAGCTGAATGTAGGCGGCGGTGTCGGCCGCGGCTATCTGATGGTGATTAAGGATATTGGCCTGAAGGACCCGATCACGGGCACGGTTGCGCTCGTCAACGGCGAGATTGCCGAGGACCTGACCCGCTATTTCGCGGAGAGCGAGCAGATTCCGTCTGCGTGCGCGCTCGGCGTGCTCGTGGATACCGATTGCTCGGTCAAGTGCGCCGGCGGCTGGCTCGTGCAGCTTATGCCGGGCGTGAAGGATTCCGACATTGACAAGCTGGAGGCCAATCTGACAAAGCTGGAGAGCATGACTGCTATGCTCGATAAGGGCATGAGCCTCGAGGACATCATCCGCGCGGTGCTCGATGGCTTTGAGGTAGATTTTCTGCAGACCAGTGAAATCGGCTACCGCTGTGCGTGCAGCCGTGAAAAAGTAGAGCGCGCCCTGATCAGCATGGGAAAAACCGAACTTTGCAAGATGGCAGAAGAACAGGAAAATAGTGAGGTAACCTGTCAGTTTTGCGATAAAATCTATCGTTTCAGCCGCGCAGAGTTGCAGGAACTTTTAACACACGCAACGGAATAAAAAGAAAATAAAAAAACTTTGAAAAAAGTGTTGACATTTGGGCACAGGTTCTGTATAATAAACATCGTCGCTGAGAGATACAAACGAAAACGAAACAGCGACGACGGCCTGGCCCGGTAGCTCAGTTGGTTAGAGCGCTAGCCTGTCACGCTAGAGGCCGTGGGTTCAAGTCCCATCCGGGTCGCCATTCTTCAATCGGAAACGATTGAAGAAATATGCCTCTGTAGCTCAGTCGGTAGAGCAGGGGACTGAAAATCCCCGTGTCGGTGGTTCGATTCCGCCCGGAGGCACCATTTATTCAAATGAGTGTCTGGACACTCATTTGAATAAATCTTACCTTTCGGTTAAGGAATCGAGGCCGTAGCCCTCTAACCTCTGAATTGTCGCTTTGCGACATTGAAATGAGAGCAGGCGGCTCTTAGAAACAATCCGGTGGATTGTTTCAACCGCCGTGGCTTTTTCCGCAGAAAAAGCGATTCCGCCCGTGAGCGTTCAATTCGCAGCGTTTGCTAACTCAGCTTAGAGTGAAAAAATCGCGTCAGCGTGTAACGCCAACAATTAAATATGCGGCTGTAGCTCATCTGGTAGAGCGCCACCTTGCCAAGGTGGAGGTAGCGAGTTCGAGCCTCGTCAGCCGCTCCAAATCAAAGGGCACCGATGTCATTCGGTGCTTTTGTTTTACCCAAAACCGCCGGCCGCCGCTAATTCTTTGTCGGTTTACTGCTTCATCATGATAATATAATAACCGCTTTGCATGAAATTCCTCTTATCAGAAAATGAAATTTATGAAAAAATACAAAATTCACGTTTGCAGCAGAGAAACAAACGTAAACTGCGAAAGAACGCTTGTGACACCCCGCCAAATATGCTATAATGAGCCTATATTTATTAGGTTTACAGTTTACAGATAAGGAGCTTTCGACGTGAAAAATCGCGAGCAAATTCGTAATTTCTCCATCATTGCACATATTGACCACGGCAAATCTACGCTGGCAGACCGTCTGCTGGAGCAGTGCAAGGCCGTTTCCGTGCGTGAAATGGAGGAGCAGCTACTCGACAATATGGAGCTTGAGCGTGAGCGCGGCATTACCATCAAGGCGCGCGCTGTCCGCATGGAATATACCGCGGACAATGGCAAGACCTACGAAATGAACCTGATCGACACCCCGGGTCATGTGGACTTCAACTATGAGGTTTCACGTTCTCTGGCGGCGTGTGAGGGTGCGCTTCTGGTCGTTGATGCGGCACAGGGTATTGAGGCGCAGACGCTCGGCAACACCTATCTTGCCATCGACGCCGGTCTGGAGGTCGTGCCGGTCATCAACAAGATCGACCTGCCGGCGGCAGACGCGCCGCGTGTCAAGAAGGAGATCGAGGATATCATAGGCATTCCGGCAGAGGATTCGCCCGAAATTTCCGCAAAAATGAATATCAATATTCATGAGGTGCTCGAGCGTATCGTCACTGATATTCCGTCGCCGGAGGGCGATGCAGATGCGCCGCTGCGCGCACTCGTGTTCGACAGCCAGTACGACCCGTACAAGGGCGTTGTCGTTTACATGCGCCTGCTTGACGGCAAGATCTGCCCGGGTATGAAGGTCAAAATGATGGCCACCGGTGCAGAATTTCAGGTGCTTGAGTGCGGCTACATGCTGCCGCTCGGTCTGTCTCCGCAGCAGGAGTTGTGTGCCGGTGAGGTAGGCTACTTTACCGCCTCTATTAAAAAGGTATCCGACACTCGTGTCGGCGATACCGTTACCGGTGTGGAAAATCCGACGCCGGAGGCGCTGCCCGGCTATCGCCCGGCACGTCCGATGGTATTCTGCGGTATTTACACCGAGGACGGCTCCAAGTATCCCGATCTGCGTGACGCACTTGAAAAACTGCAGCTGAATGACGCAGCGCTGTCGTTTGAGCCGGAAAGCTCGGTCGCACTCGGCTTCGGCTTCCGCTGCGGCTTCCTTGGTATGCTGCACATGGAGATCATTCAGGAGCGTCTCGAACGTGAGTTTGACCTCGATCTTGTCACCACCCTGCCGAGTGTTATCTACGAGGTCAGCAAGACTGACGGCACCGTGCAGCGCTGCGACAATCCGCACGACTATCCGAGCCCGGATGTCATCGAGGAGGCCCGCGAGCCGTATGTTAAGGCATCCATCATGACGCCGCAGGAGTTCGTCGGCAATATCATGCCGATGTGTCAGGACCGACGCGGCATCTTCAAGGATATGCAGTATCTGGACTCCAATCTGGTCGAGTTGCACTATGAAATGCCGACCGGTGAGATCATTTATGACTTTTTCGACGCGCTCAAGGCTCGTACCAAGGGTTATGCGTCGCTCGACTATGAATTTATCGACTACCGCAAGAGCGATCTCGTTAAGGTCTATATGCTGCTCAACGGCGATCAGGTGGACGCGCTGTCCTTTATCGCGCACCGCGACAAGGCCTACGGCCGTGCCCGCCGTATCTGCGAAAAGCTGAAGGAGAATATCCCGCGCCAGCTGTTCGAGGTGCCGATCCAGGCAGCCATCGGCGGCAAGGTTATCGCCCGCGAGACAGTCAAGGCGCTCCGCAAGGACGTACTGGCTAAGTGCTACGGCGGCGATATCACGCGTAAGAAGAAGCTGCTCGAAAAGCAGAAGGAAGGCAAGAAGAAGATGCGTGCGCTCGGCACGGTTCAGCTGCCGACCGAGGCTTTTATGGCTGTGCTTAAACTCGATGAGGAAAACTAACGCTGCAACAGGCGGCAAGCTGCTCGGCCTCTACCTGCACATCCCGTTCTGCGTGAAAAAGTGCGCGTACTGCGATTTTTATTCGGTCACGGATGCGTCACTCAAAGCCGATTACACAGCGGCGCTGATTCGTGATATAAAGGCGTACGGCGAACGCTGCTCCGGTTACACGGTCGATACCGTGTATATTGGCGGCGGCACGCCGACCTGCCTTGGCGCAGACTATCTCAGCAGGATTTTACAGGCGGTCGGGGCATGCTTTGCGATTGCGGAAAACGCTGAAATCACGGTGGAATGTAATCCGGAGAGCACGGATCAAGCGGTGCTGGAGGCCATGCACGAGCACGGCGTCAACCGGCTCTCGTTTGGCGTGCAGGCGGCGCACGACATCGAGCTCAAACGCATCGGCCGTATCCACGACTTTGCACAGGCGCAGGCAGCCGTAGAACTCGCACGGCAGTGTGGCTTCTCCAACATCAGCCTTGATTTGATGTACGGCCTGCCGGACCAGACGCAGGCGCAGTTTCTCGACTCGGTGACACAGTGTTTGACGCTGAACCCGCAGCATTTGTCGTGCTACGGACTCAAACTGGAGCCTGCAACACCGATGGGACGTGAAAATCCGGTTCTGCCGGATGACGACACGCAGGCAGATACCTATCTTGCCATGTGCAGACTGCTCGGCAGGAACGGCTTCGAGCACTATGAAATATCAAATTTCGCAAAACCGGGTTTTCGTTCCCGGCATAATTTCAAATACTGGGATCTTTCCGACTATCTCGGACTGGGACCGGGTGCCCATTCCTTCCTGAATGGCCGCCGGTTCGCGTTTGCCCGGGATATCAGGGCTTATATCAGCGGTGAGAGCATCCCGCAGGACGAGGAGGAGGTCTCGGACTTCCGGCGGCAGGGCGAATACCTGCTGGTGCGTCTGCGTACCTCGGACGGTGCGGATATGCACGATCTCGAAAACCGATACCATGTCAGTACGGCACCTTACGAGCAGGTATTCCGCATGCTGGAAAAGCACGGCCTTGCCGCTCACGAGGGTACACGGTGGTATCTCACCGAACAGGGCTTTCTGGTTTCCAACAGCATCATCAATACCGTGGTGGAAGCCGGAGAATAATTGAGAACGACGGATTCTCAATTTTCCATTATTCATTTGTTTGTGATAAATTAACATATACGCAAAAATGGAGGAATCAACATGCGCGCAGTAATCACAGTAACAGGCAAGGACCGTACCGGTATCATCGCCAAGATCTCGAACACGCTCTATGAGCATCAGGTCAACATCATCGACATTTCTCAGAATGTAATGGACGATGTATTTGCAATGGTCATGCTGGTAAACATTGATAAGTGCACCGTGGACTTCAACACGCTCATCGACCTGCTTGACAAGGATGGTGAGGAGCTCGGCATGAAGATTCACACCATGCATGAGGACATCTTCGACGCAATGCACAAAATCTGACAAATTGATGGAATCGAGAGCAGGTAACCGATTCTCAACTCTCAATTTTTCAGGAGGTTTAGTTAAATGTCTATGATCAACACGAAAGATATTCTGGAAACCATTAAGATGATCGAGGAGGAGCACCTCGACATTCGTACCATCACGATGGGCATTTCGCTGCGCGACCTTGCGGCGGACGACATCAATGTGCTGGCGGACAAGGTATACGACAAGGTAACGCGCCGTGCGGAAAAGCTGGTTGCCACCGGCGAGCAGATTGAGCGCGAGCTTGGCATCCCGATCATCAATAAGCGTATTTCGGTAACGCCGATCGCCATGGTCGGTGCGACCTCCTCGGCAAACAGCTATGTGCCGCTGGCCAAGGCGCTTGACCGTGCCGCTGCGACCACCGGCGTCAACTTTGTCGGCGGCTTCTCGGCTCTGGTGCAGAAGGGTTTTGCCAAAGGCGATGAAATCCTTATCAACTCCATTCCGGAGGCAATGGCGGAGACCAATCTGGTCTGCTCGTCGGTCAACGTTGCGTCCACCAAGGCAGGCGTCAATCTGGATGCCATCGGTCTGATGGGCCGCATCATCAAGCAGACCGCAGAACTGACCAAGGACAACGATTCCATGGGCTGCTCCAAGCTGGTCGTTTTTGCCAACGCGGTAGACGATAACCCGTTCATGGCCGGTGCGTTCCACGGCATCGGTGAACCGGAGACCGTTATCAACGTTGGCGTTTCCGGTCCGGGTGTTGTGCAGTCCGCAATTCGCCGTGCAGGTGACTGCTCCATCGGCGAGGTAGCTGACGTGATCAAGAAAACTGCGTTCAAGATCACCCGTATGGGCCAGCTGGTCGGCGCACTGGCAAGCCAGCGCCTGGGTGTACCGTTCGGCATCGTTGACCTGTCTCTCGCACCGACTCCGGCCATCGGCGACTCGGTTGCGCGCATCCTCGAAGAAGTTGGTCTGGAGGTCTGCGGCGGCTGCGGCACGACGGCTATCCTTGCCATGCTGAACGATGCCGTAAAGAAGGGCGGCGTTATGGCGTCCTCGAGTGTCGGCGGTCTGTCCGGTGCATTCATTCCGGTTTCCGAGGACGAGGGCATGATCGCGGCGGCACAGGCAGGTGCGCTGACCCTCGAAAAGCTCGAGGCCATGACGGCTGTATGCTCGGTTGGTATCGACATGGTTGCTGTTCCGGGTGACACCACCGCCGAGGTCATCTCCGGCCTGATCGCGGACGAAATTGCAATCGGCGTTGTCAACACCAAGACCACCGCTGTCCGTGTTATCCCGGCCATCGGCAAGGGAGTCGGCGATATGGTCGAGTTCGGCGGCCTACTTGGCTCGGCTCCGATCATGCCGATCAAGACCGGTTCTCCCGCGAAGTTCATCAACCGCGGAGGCCGTATTCCGGCTCCGATTCAGAGCCTCAAGAACTAACTGCATAAAGCGCATAAAAACAGCTCAGCAATGTCTGAGCTGTTTTTATGCTATGCCCGTGAGACGAAAAGACGCCCGCTCAAAACCACGCTTTCGAACGAATACTGAAGAAAAACCGCGCCCTGCGGGCACATTTTTTCTTCCCTTGTATAAAAAGTCAGGTACACGCCCCGACTTTTTATGAATTTGCTCCGCAAATTCTATTTTATGCGTGCTGCCGCACGAAGCGTAAAAATTAAAATAATACTTTTTTGACAGACTGACGCCCGCTCAAAAATGAGCGGGCGTTTATGGTTTTTACCGATTCTCGTTGCCTTTCTGGCACATGGTAGTGAAAATCACGCCTGCACCGGAGACAACCCCTACGGTTATCCACAGTTTGGATGAGCCGCCGGACAGGTGCTCCTTGAAGCTGTCAGTCGTTGGAATATCGTTCTCTGCAATATCTGCAGCCGAAGCCTCGTTATCCCAGGTTTCACCGGCCGGAATCGGTTCATCAGGAATGTCGATAATGATCGGCTCGTAGGAAACCTCCGGAACATCGGAATCCGGACGGTTTACAGATAAATCGGTCTCGTTGTTTGAGATCTCTGAAACGAAAGCAGCGTCTGTCTCCGGAGAATCTTCTGCTGCAAAAGCGCTGATGCTGAGCATATTCAGACTCAGGCTGGCGGTGGTCAGCAGAACCAGAAAACGCTTGCCTTTTCCCTTCATGAGCTCTCCCTCACTTTCGCATGAAATCAGAAGCATAAATCAATGCCGTTGCCTTAAACATAGTTTATCAGACAGCGGATACAGAAAGAGGGTATATTTTGCGAAATGACAGCATTTACCTGAAAAAATGTACAAGGCGTTAAAGCGGGCAACGAACACGGAAAAAGCCGTCCTGAGGTACAGAACGGCTTTAGAAAAGTTATTTCCACTGCTCCCAAACATCGGGCTGGTAGCCGACAGTTGCCTGACGGCCGTTGCGGACGATTGGCGTTTTCATCAGCGTGCCGTCCTCGAGCAGCTTTTCCTTCTTGTCCTCGTCGTAGGCGAGGTAGGAAAGCGACGCATAACTCTTGCTTTTCTGGTCGAGCAGGTTGTCCAGTCCACCGACAGCCTTCAGCACGCTGTCCAGTTCACCCTTGGACATGCCCTTTTGCGCAAGGTCGATCATCTGGAATTTAATGCCGCGTTCTTTGAACCAGCGCTGCGCCTTTTTGGTGTCAAAACACTTATTTTTGCCGAAAATCTGTATATTCATGCCGTAATCTCCTTTGCTCTGCTGTTTGCATTATAGCAGAACTGGGAGAGGAAAACAAGTCCTATTGCGGTCGGCGCAGGTGCAAAACGCCGCAGGTGCGTGTGAACGGATACAGCAGCACGCAGACAAGTGCAGCGCATCGGCCGATTTCACACAGGAGGAGCGGCGCTGCGAAGAATACCTCACCATGTCGGGCAAAATCACCGATGGCAGCCAGTCCGGCGGCGGTGAACGCCGGATAGGGGAGCAGGGCAGCAGTGTTTGCTCCAAGCAGCAGCACTGTGCGCAGCAGCAGGAGTGCGAGCAATGCACCGCCTGCGCTGAGTCCACGCGACACGCTTGCGGACAGCTTGTCCTCCGGCAGAGATAACGCCAGTACGACCGATACCGGCAGCAGGGAGTACAGAATATGCCGGAATTGCGGCAGCAATACTGCTGTCGGTGCGGAAAAGTTCGCGGGCGTAAGCTGCGTGAGTGCCAGCACACCGGAGAGCAGGAGTACCGCACCGGTAAGCCACGCGATCGGCAGTGCCCACATGGCACAGCGGTTGAGTCCCATTGAAGCCGTGAGCAGGATGCAGACTGTCAGCAGCACAACTGTGCTGCCGCATGAGCGTCCGGTGAACACGGTCTTCTGCAGGAAAATGCTCATGCGGGCGATGGATGCCAGCAGCGGAAACAGCGAGGTCAGGGCGAGCGCCCATTGTGCAGGAGCCGAATGCCGAACCCGGTCGGACAGCCTTGCCGCTCCGATACCGGCCAGTGCACAGACCGTACACGCGAGTGCAGCGGCGTACACGCTCTGCCCGTCGGCGGGAAGATACAGTAATTCACTCATCGGCAGCAGGGCAAACAGCGCCGTACACCACCGCGGAAACAGCCGCTCACGCATAGGCACCACCGCCGATCTCACCGTCTAAAAAGCAGTTCAGCCGTTCGTTTTTGAACACTGCCGTGCCTGCCGGTGCTGTCTGTCCGAACGCATCCATGCGCAAGGCCGGAAGAATGGCTGTGCCGTCTGCGTGCAGCACATCGGTAACGCGGTACAGCGGCATATCCGGCAGAATACCGTCCTGCGCGGAGCGGTCAAGCAGCTCACTGAGCGCGTACACCTCGTTATCGTTCTCCAGCAGTTCGGCGGCAGAGCCGTCCCGCACGACGGCTGCCCGCAGGCTGAGCCGCACATCGTTTTCACGGCAGAGATAGTCCGCCAGCGGAAGAATGCTCTCGGAAACTGCTTCCTCACTTAAAAGCAGCACCTGTGCATGGCTTAAATACAGGTCTCCCGGCAGGATACTGCGCAGATTGCGCAGCGCGTCCGTCACATCGGTTCCGGTAGCGGACAGGTAAGCCGGAGCGGCGGTGTCGTCCGGCGAGTCCTGCCGCACAACCTCGGCGGTCAGGCAGTATACACCGTTTTTGCAGTCGAGCGCAAGTGCGGACACCGGTGAAACCTCTCTCGCACAGCCGCACAGCAACAGCAGCAGCGGCAGGAGTCTGAGCAGCTTCACGGGCGTTCCTCCTTCGACGGGCGTTTGACGGCAAAGCGGTCGCAGCGCATGAAAAACCATGGATAGCGAAGCCAGGTGTCCTCATGCTCGGCGGAGATGCGCGGCACCAGATTGAGCAGATACGGTACCGAGCACGAGTGCATGCGGCACAGTGCCGCGAGTGTTAATCCGAGTGCAAGACCAACGCCGTACAGTCCCCAGGAGGCTGCAGCAGCGAGCAGCACGAAGCGAAGCCACAGGGCAGCAGTCTGCAGCTTGGGCACCATCAGACCGGTCACACCCGCGATAGCGACTACGATAACGGTCGGTGCGGCGGCAAATCGCGCGGAAACCGCTGCGTCACCGAGCACCAGACCGCCGACAATGCTCATCGTCTGTCCCATGGCACCGGGCGTTCGCGCTCCGGCCTCCTTGAGTGCCTCGAGCACGAACAGCATGAGCAAAATCTCCCAGCCGATGGGTAAGGGAACGCCGCGCTGTGCGGCGGAGACGGCAAACAGCAGCCGCGCGGGCACGAGTTCACGGTGATAAAGCATGAGCGCGGCATAGACCGCCGGAAACGTGATCGTGAATACAAATCCGATGACACGCAGGATGCGCGAAAGATTCGCCTGCAGAAAGCTGATATAGTAGTCATCGTTGGACTGAAAGCACTCCTGAAACAGAAACGGCGCTGTGAGCGCTACCGGACTGCCGTCCACGACAAGGACACACCGACCCTCCAGCATACGGGAAGCGGCAACGTCCGGTCGTTCGGTCGTGCCGAGTGTCGGAAACGGCGACCAGCGGTGGTCGCGTATGCGCTCGGCAAGATAGTTGGAGTCGAGCAAGCTGTCGATATCGAGCGCGGTCAGACGTGTTTCCAGACGCTCAACCAGACTGTTTTCACACAGTCCGGCGATATAGCACAGGCACACGTTGGTGTTCGTGCGGCTGCCGACGCGCATAAACCGGAATTTCAGCCGAGGGTCATTCACGCGGCGGCGGATGAGCGCCAGATTGGGCATAAAGCACTCGGTGAAGCCCTCCCGCGGGCCGGAAAGGACGCGCTCGTTTTCCGGTTCGGCGGTGCTGCGCTTGTCGAAGCCCTTGGTGTTCACAAGCACCGGACGTGCATCGCCGTCGGTCAGCACAATGGCGTCGCCGTAGAGAAAGGCGGAAAATACCTTGTTCATATCGGTTTCCACGCGGCATTCGTCGGCTTGGAGCACGGTGGCGGCGAGCATATCGGCGGAAAGCCGCGCCTGCTCGCAGCGCAGGATAGGCCGCACAAGGCTCTGGTTGATGGCAAGGGAATTTACCATGCCGTCAAAGAAAAACAGCGCGCAGCGCAGTCCGTTTTGACCGATGGCACGCCGGATGATAAGTGTATCGTCGTTCCGGAACAGCTCCTGCATCATGCGGATGTTCCGTTCCAGATCGGCGGTAAATGTGATCGTTTCCATAGTTTCACCCCAGATTAGGGTGTGCACTATGACAAAAATTATTCAGAAAGTTATCTTGTAGGGCGGGGGGACCTTACCTCGCCGGATAAAACGGCGGGATGAGGTTATCCCGCCCTGCGGTTAAGTGGTCAATTCGGCCGAAAGAACCTCGCCAAATAATCTGATTCCTTTCAGCGCTTCCGTCATCGTATTGCCCGACGAACCTACCTCCACCAGAAACGCGCTGTGCGTTGTATGCTGATTAAAACGCTGGGTCCGCAGATTAAGCGGACGCATGAGCGTCGGATAGGTGCGGTTGAGCCGGTACTGCAGCGATGCTGCACGATTCAGGTTCTCCTGCCAGTCCGGGTGATACAGGCCGCCGTCATCTGTGCCGACCACGAGCATCAGCTGTGCGGTTTCCTCGCCGTTAATCGTGCATGAGGTCTTGTAGGCGCGTCCGTCATCGGTCAGGATCGAGTCGCGGTGCACGTCAATGACGGTTGTGATGGATGGATATTTTGCCAGCGTGTCCTCAACCACGGCAAGTGAGCGGTCATACGCACCGGTGTACACGGGCGAATCGAAAATTTCGCGGATATGTACGGCCTCAATGCCGTTGTCCTCGAGCACCTTCTGCAGTTCGTCACCGACATGCACTACATTATAATTGGTATCGGTCGTGCGCTCGGTCTCGGTCGGTGTATACGGAAAAGCGGCATCCGGCGTGTAGCTTTCGCTGCCATGTGTGTGATAGATAAGCACCTGCGGTCCGTCACCGTCTGCGGAAAGATGCTCGTCTGCGGCAAGACAGTCTGCCGCATCCACGTCATACGAGGTCTCGTTGTTGATGGAGACCGTGGCGGCCTTGTCAGCGGCCGACAGCACCGGATTGTCGTTCTCGGTGTCGGACGAGGGCACATAGGTGCTCTCCGCAAGCGGATTCTCCGCCTGCTCATCCCGCGCTGCGGCAGCCGTGCGCGGCGTGTACACCTCGGCGGTATCATCCGGCGAAACGCCGAATTCGAGCGCCATTGCGCGGGTGACAAAGCCGCTGTTGTGCGCCAGACCGGTCAGTGCCTTTTGCGCAATCGGCTCGCCGCCTGCCCGGGAAAAAATCAGCAGCGACAGTGCCAGACAGAGGGTGATGACGGCAGGCAGGCGGATGCCGCCTCTCGATCGGAATTTCTGATGTTTACGCCGCTTCATTGCGCCATCCTCCTTGCTGTTTCATGCTATCTATCATACGCCGTACAGCGTGCGAGTATGCCCGAAACCTGTCACGAGAGGTACAGGTCGATATCGGCGACACTGAGATGCGGATGCAGCGCCATGTTGACCGCGTAGCCGATCATGCGGGAGATGTCAGCGACCTCGCGGTCAATGTCGCGTGTGGTGATCATCACCGGCTGAGAGAGGTCGTCCAGCGCTTCACAATCAGGCTGCCCAAGCTGGCTGCTGATCTCATGTGCGAGCGTTGCGCCGTCCACCACGGTCGGCACACCGACGGCGATAACCGGCACGCCGAGTGTTTCCTCGTTGAGCGCTGCGCGGGCGTTTCCTACGCCGGCCCCCGGCGTAATGCCGGTATCCGCCAGTTGGACCGTACGCAGCAGCCGCGACAGCCGACCGGCGGCAAGCGCATCCACGGCGATGACAGCGGCAGGGCGCACGCGGTCGAGCACACCGCAGATGACCTCGCCGGTCTCGACGCCGGTCTGTCCGAGCACACCCGGAGCCAGTGCGGAAACGGGCCGCCAGTCCGCGAAAATAGCGGGTGACTGCGCGACCAGATGCCGCGTGGCAATGACATGGTCTGCGGTCTGCGGACCGATGGCATCGGGGGTTATCATACGGTTGCCCAGTCCGGCGATGAGCACCGGACCATCATTCGGATGCGGCAGCAGCTCGCGCAGCAGCGTGCTGAGCGCCTTGCAGGCACGCGGAAATGCGTCCTCTTCACGGCGGATGAGTGCATCCAGTTCAAGTGTGAGATAGCGTCCCTGCGGCTTGCCGATCTCGCGGGCGGCATCCCCTGAGAGAATGCGTACCTCGTGTATGGCGAAGCCCTCAAGCATGCGGTCGGACTGCCGGACATGCGGCAGGGCAGCGGCTGACTTATGGTTTTCAATCGCCTCAACGGCCAGATCGGTGCGGAAAGCCATGCACAATCCCTCCTTATAAGGATAGTTTTTTCGAGGAAAAAGTTTTTATGCAGAAAATGAAAAAAACACTTGCTTTTTTTGTGAGAAGATGATAGAATAATAACACTGTTGAATAGAAAACGAAGGAGGTGTTTTCAGAATGCCCAATATTAAGTCTGCAAAGAAGCGCGTTAAGGTTAACTCCGTAAAGGCGCTGAACAACCAGATGGCTAAGAGCGAGCTCAAGACCACTCTGAAGAAGTTTGATGCTGCGATTGCTGGCGGCGATAAGGCTGAAGCAACTGCTGCTTACACGACCGCTGTCAAGGCTGTCGATCAGGCGGCTGCCAAGCACCTCCTGCACAAGAACAATGCGTCCAACAAGAAGAGCAAGATGACTACCAAGCTCAACAGCATGGCGTAAGTTCTGGTATAGAACATTGAAACCGCAAGTTTAACTTGCGGTTTTTCTTTTTGCATCATTTAGATATTTATCGAAATGTATTGACAAACGAAGAAGCTGTGGTATACTGAAAACAATTAGATAATCATCTAATTAACGGGATGGCGAGAAGGACGGTGAACGGAATGGACATTACCATTCTGATTTGCGCGATTGCGCTGATTCTGGCGGTCATATTGGTGATCTGGCAGGCGAAAGCGCTTGCAAAGTGCGATTTGATTTGTAAATCCTGCGGCACGAAGCAAAATCTGCCGTGGAAGCGGCTGGTTTTCCGCACGCATGTGGGAAACGACTGGCAGCTGGATTGTCCGGCCTGCGGACGCAAAACGTGGTTTACCGCACGAAAGAGGGGACAGTAATGGGGTTTCAGCAGAGCTTTAAGGCGCTCAGCGATCCGGTGCGGCGCGAAATTCTGTCGCTGCTGCGGCGCGGACCGATGGCGGCGGGCGATATTGCGGCGCACTTCGAGGTGTCGGGCGCAACCATTTCGCATCACCTGTCCGTCCTGCGGGATGCGGGTCTGGTGCTGGATGACAAGCAGGGCAAGTACATTTATTATGAGCTGAATATGTCGGTTGTGGATGAGATTCTCGAATGGATCAGCGCCTTGAAAGGAGATGGCAGGAATGAAAAAAATCAGTAGACTGCAAGTGACAGCGTGGGTGCTGTCGCTGCTGCCGGCGGCAATGACAGCGGTGTTTTACAGCAGGCTGCCCGCGGAGATTCCCATGCAGTGGGATCTTGTCGGTCATGTGAGTTACGAAACCAGATGGCATTTGTGGATCGTGGCCGGGATGGCACCGCTGTTTGCGGTTCTGTTTTATTTTCTGCCGCGGTTTGACCCGAAAAGCAAGAACTACGACAAATTTTCCGATGCCTATATCGGGTTCCAGATCATGATTGACCTGTTTCTGACCGCAATGTGCGGCATCTGCATTGCGGAAGCACTGCGTCCGGGTACGGTCGATGTGCCGACAGTCGTATGTCTGCTCGTCAGCCTGCTGGTGATGTGCCTCGGCAACATTATGCCGAAGTTTCGCATGAACTGGTACTGCGGACTCAAAACGCCGTGGACGCTGTCGAGCGAAACTGTCTGGACGAAAACGCATCGTGTGGCGGGCCGCATGCTGTTTGCGGCGGGTATTATCGGTGCGGCAGGCTCGTTCGTTCCGAACGAAATTGCGAAGTTTGTGCTGGTGCTTGCGCCAATGGCGGTGGCAACGATTATCCCGACTGTGCTGAGCTGGCGATGGTACCGCGCAGAACAGCAGTGATAGACGAAAAATGAACTTTGAAAGCGCGGTTTGCTGGAAAACCGCGCTTTTCTTGTATAAAAAGGTTAAAATTACAGAATGGTTACAACAAATTTAGTCATATTTTAACTTGTCAAGTGGGGAACGGTGTGCTATAATTTTGAAGCAAGTTTACATAGGTGGGGAATACACCCTATCTATCATAACCACTGAGCAAGGAGAATATTATGAAAAGAACGCGAAAGCTGGTGACCGTTGCAGTGCTGGCGGTTGCGGTGGTCGTAAGCGCGATCACGGCAGCCTATGCACTGAGCGCGAACACCACGGAGACGTATGCGTATCTTCCTGAACACTCGGTTTACTTTTATGATACAGCAGGAGAGTACGCGTGGGCTTCCCGCGAGGTTGATACGCTTGCCGTTGCAGGCGTGATCAAGGGCGGCGGAACCCATCTGTTTTATCCGGGCAACGCCATTACCCGAGCGGACTTCATTGTTATGCTCGACCGCGCCTATGGCATGAGTGAAGCGCTCGACAACGGTCAGGTCAATTCAAACGGCTCATTTGTCGATGTGCCGAGCAGCGCCTATTACAGCAAGGCGGTTATCGCGGCGAAAGCCTTCGGCATAGCGGCGGGCACTGCGACCGGTGAGTTTCAGCCGCAGCAGAGCATGACCCGTCAGGATGCAATGGTGTTCCTCAAACGCACGATTGACCGCACAGCGCTCAAACTGGGCAACGGTTCGGTGAGCAGCTTCTCGGATGCGAGCAGGATTTCCAATTACGCGAAGCCTTCCGTCAGTGCACTGGTCGGTGCTAAGGTGATCGGCGGCTCGAAAGGAAAAATCAATCCGCTTTCCAAGGTAACGCGTGCGGAGATGGCGGTGATGCTCTATCGGGCAACGCATTTGACCGTGCAGAGCAGCGGCGCTGTGTATCAGAGCCGCGGCGATCTGGTCAACCTGTGTATCGGTACGCAGAATTACTGCGATGTTGTGATCGAGAACTATGATCCTTCGGTGACGTATACCGGTCTGATGGAGTATACGGATTTCCAACGAATCGGCGGCGTTACCTACGTTTCGCTGAGCGGCAAACGCGCGATCGACCGCACGGTAACGTACACGAACGGCGTGTTCACCTTCGCAGACGGTGAGGGTACAGTGAGCATTCCGGCGGCCGCCGATTGCGTAGCTATCGATGTCAGCCAGCCATACCATCAGCTGAATGCGCCGACAAGCACCGGCAGTACCTACCGGCATTGCTATCCCTCCATCGAGGACGGCACGGTTACTGCAATTTATTATTCCAGGATATAACGAAGCCACCCTGCTTTCGCAGGGTGGTTTGAGGCTGTCGAAAAACTCTGTTTTTCGAGCAGCCTCTCGATTGAAACCACGCTTTCAATCGAATCTTGACGAAAAGCCGCGCCCTACGGGCACAATTTTTCGTCCCTTGTATAA
>JABLTO010144253.1_pt1 | contig 17527 bp, 16 predicted proteins | sample 7160091 | NCBI WGS metagenome assembly JABLTO01 (sample SAMN14651225, study PRJNA627086) | human gut metagenome | isolation source: feces | host: Homo sapiens
AGTTGAAGTATTTGAAGTATGTGGCAGATATGGAGGATGAAGTGGAAGTTAGGTATGCTATGAAGAATTTGGTACCTACTTATGTGATAAAAGGACAAGAAGAAAAAATGGCTGCAACAGTATAAAAAATAAAAATAAAGTGGTGAATATGGGTGTATAAAAAAATAAAAAGGGGTTTGGATATTATTTTTTCATTATTACTCTTAATAATAGGAGGAATATTTTTATTAATAGTGGGATTGATTATAAAAATAGATTCTCCAGGTCCTGCTATATTTAAGCAGGAACGATTAGGATTGAATGGAAAAGTATTCAATATTTATAAGTTTCGTTCCATGTGTCAAGGTGCTGAAAAAAAAGGAACAGGGGTATATTCTCTAAAAGGAGATCCAAGGGTAACGAAAGTGGGACGATTTATTAGAGCAACAAGTATTGACGAGTTACCACAGCTTATTAATATATTAAAAGGAGAAATGAGCTTTATAGGTCCAAGACCTACATTAACTTATCACCCATGGAAATTGGAAGAATATACAGATGAACAAATGAAAAGATTTAAAGTTAGACCAGGAGTTACTGGACTAGCTCAAATAAATGGAAGAAAAGATATTCCATGGGATGAAAGAATAATTTATGACGTTAACTATGTTGAAAATTTAAGTTTTATGCTGGATTTAAAAATACTACTAAAAACTATAGTGAAAGTATTTAAAATGAGTGATAATGTAAACACTTATGAAACAGCAACGAAAACTAATAAGTAATAAATGGAGGATGGATACTTGTTAAAATTAATGTATATAACTAATAATGTGGACGTAGCAAAAATTGCAGAAAATAGTGGTGTAGATAGAATTTTTGTGGACCTTGAAGTTATAGGCAAAAAAGAAAGACAAGGTGGAATGGATACAGTTCAATCTAATCATAACTTTGATGATATAAAGAAAATAAAGAACTCTATAAACAAGAGTGAATTATTAGTAAGATCAAATCCCATTCATTACAATTCAGAAGAAGAAATCAACAATATAGTTAACAATGGAGCAGATATAATAATGCTACCTTATTTTAAAACTACTAAAGAAGTTGAACAATTTATTAATCTGGTAAATGGAAGATGCAAAACAATGCTTTTAGTTGAAACAGCAGAATCAGTAAAGTCTATTGATGAAATATTAGATATTGATGGAATTGATGAAATACACATAGGATTAAATGATTTACATCTAGATTATAAAATGAAATTTATGTTTGAACTTTTAGTAGATGGAACAGTAGAGTATCTCTGTAATAAATTTAAAAATAAAAATATACCTTATGGATTTGGTGGAATTGCAGGAATTGGAGAAGGTACACTTCCAGCAGAAAATATAATACAAGAACATTATAGACTAGGCTCTACAAGGGCAATATTATCAAGAAGTTTTTGTAATACGGATAAAATAAAAGACTTAAATAAAATAAATGAAATATTTACTACAGGATTAAGAAAAATACGTGATTTTGAAAATAAAATGAATGAATTGGATTTTGAAGAAAATAAAATCTTAATCAAGGAAATAGTAGAAGACATAGTTTATAATAAGTCAATTTAGGGGAATTGATATGAAAATATTATTAACAGGGGCAATTGACTATACTGATAGCCAGTTGAAAGTTTTAAGAGATATGGGTTTTGATATAAAATTTGTTCAAGATGAAAGAAAAACAATTGATTTTGATGTAAGTGATATAGACGCAGTTGTTTGTAATGGACTTTTTTTGTATAACGATATAAAAAAATTTACTAATTTAAAACATATACAGTTAACTAGTGCAGGACTAGATAGAGTTCCACTTGATTATATAAAAGATAATAATATTAGCTTATATAATGCTAAGGATGTTTATAGTATTCCTATGGCTGAGTGGGCAGTGTTGAAGATACTTGAGATTTATAAAAGTAGTAATTTTTTTAGAAAAAATCAAGAAAAAAGAATTTGGGAAAAGAAAAGAGATTTACTAGAGTTAACAGATAAAGTTGTTACTATAGTTGGATGTGGTAGTGTTGGTTTGGAAGTTGCCAAGAGATTAAAAGCTTTTGGGGTGACTGTATATGGTGTTGGAAGAAGAAAAATTGAATCGCCTTATTTAGATAATAGCTTTATATTAGATGAATTAGATAAGTTGTTAGGAATGAGTGATATAGTAGTTCTTTCAATAGCATTAACTGAAGAAACTAAATACTTGTTTGATAAAAGTAAGTTTAATTTTATGAAAGATGATGCAGTGCTTGTTAATATATCCAGAGGGGCTGTTATAAAGGAAAGTGATTTGGAAGAAGTTCTTGATGAAGGGAAGTTTATGGGTGTAGCGCTTGATGTGATGGAATGTGAACCATTGAAGAGGGAAAGTAAGCTATGGGCTAATGATAAAGTTATTATAACTCCACATAATTCATTTATTTCTGATATATGTAAAAAAAGATTATTTAGAATTATTTTTAATAATTTATATAGTTTAGTAGAGAAAAATAATAGTCAAAAGGCTGAATTATATTAAATAGTAAACAAAAAGTTTTATTAATAAATCAGGGGGACAAAATAAATGAAACAAATTAGAGTACTTCATGTAATAACTGGTATGGGAAGTGGTGGAGCTGAATCTTTAATTATGAATATATTTAGGCATATAGATAGAGATAAGATAATGTTTGATTTTCTTCTAAGAAGTAATGAAAATATATACAAAGAAGAAATTGAAAATTTAGGAGGAAAAATATATACAACATCAACCTATCCCAAACATATTCTTAAAAATTATAAAGAAACAAAAAAATTTTTTAGTACCCATAAAGAGTATGATATTGTACACGTTCATGGAAATGCATTTATATATATTACTCCTTTAATATTGGCTACAAAAAATAATCTGAAATGTAGGATTATGCATAGTCATAATACTAATACACGCAAACCATATTATCGCATAATTCATGAGTTTAATAAATTATTTATGGATAAATTATGTACCAATTATTTAGCCTGTTCTAATGAAGCCGGAAAATGGATGTTTAATAGCCGGAAATTTAAAATTATAAAAAATGGAGTAGAAGTAGATAAATTTATTTTTAATACAGAATATAGGCAAAAAATTAGAAAAGAATTCAAAATTTCGGAAAAAACTACAGTAATAGGTCATATTGGAAGATTTACAGATTGTAAAAATCATAATTATATTGTTGACATATTTAAAGAATACCTGAATACTAATGAAGATTCAAAATTGATATTAGTAGGAGAAGGTCCTTTATTAGAGGAAATTAAGATGAAAGTTGATAGGATAGGAATAAAAAATAAAGTTATTTTCACAGGTGTAAGAAAAGATGTAAATGAGATTTTAAGTGCTATGGATTGCTTTATATTTCCATCAAAATTTGAAGGTTTAGGAATAGTTGTAGTTGAAGCACAAAGTGCTGGATTACCATGTATTATTTCTAGTAATATACCTGAAGAAGTAGATTTAACAAATTTAATTAAAAGAAAATCTATAAATATTAATCCTAAAGAATGGGCAATCTCGTTAAATGATGAATTAGGAAAAAATACTTATCGAAGAAATATGCTAAAACAAATAACTTTATCGGGATATAATGTAAACATTAGTGCTGAAAATATAGAAGAGTTTTATTTAAATCAAATTAATAAATAATAAAAATAAAAGGAGATTAAAATGAAAAATTCAGTAACTGTTTTTACATCAACTTATAATAGAGGATATTGTTTAAATAGATGTTACAATAGTTTATTAAGACAAAGTGTTAAAGATTTTGAATGGATTATAATTGATGATGGATCTACTGATAATACAAAGGAAATAGTAGCAGGATGGATTAAAAGAGATAATAAATTTAAGATAAGATATTTTTATAAAGAAAATGGAGGGTTACATACGGGATACAATAAAGCAATAGAAATGGCTGAATCAGAGTTATGTGTTTGTATAGATTCAGATGATTATATGCCGGATGATGCAATAGAGAGAATTATAGATTTTTGGAATAAAAATAAAAATGAAAATGTTGCTGGAATTATGGGTCTTGATTATTATACAAATGGAGAATGTATAGGTGATAAACTTCCAAAATTAAAAGAAATAAACTTAATAGATTGGGCTACAGGCAGATATAATGTCAAAATTAGTGACAAGAAGTATGTAGTTAGAACTGATTTATATAAAGAAGTTGCTCCTATGAAATCATTTAAAGGTGAAATTAATTTTAATCCACAGTATATGCATTTTAAATTAAGTAAAAAGTATAACTTTTTAGTATTAAATGAAAATTTATGCTTTGTACAATATCAAGATGATGGAATGACTAACCATATGTATCAACAATATTTAAATAGTCCTAGAAGTTTTAGAGAATTAAGAATTTTATTGTTATCATTTGATAATACTCCATTAAAATTTAGATTAAGACATTCTATACATTATATTTCAAGTTCAATATTGTCTAATGAAAAAATTTATAATAAAAGAGTAAAAAATAAAATTATGTTAACTATAATGATGCCTTTTGGTTATATTTTATCTAAGTATATTAGATACAAGGCAATAAATACATAAGGAGAAATCTATGAAAGTACTATTTGTAGCTACAGTACAAAGTCATATTTGTCAATTTCATTTACCGATTATTAAAATGTTAAAAGAAAAAGGAATTGAAGTGCATGCGGCAGCAAGAGATAATTTATCAGAGAAAAATGGGTTAAAGCTAAAATATGTAGATAAAATTTATAATATACCATTTGAAAGATCACCTTTCAACATGAATAATATAGTATCATACAAAATGTTAAACAATATTTTGGCAAAAGAAAATTATGATATAGTCCATTGCAATACGCCAGTGGGAGGAATAGTTACAAGATTAGCTGCTAAAAAATTTAGAAAAAATGGTCTTAGAGTTATATATACAGCCCATGGGTTTCATTTTTATAAAGGTGCTCCAATAAAAAACTGGTTGATTTATTATCCGATAGAAAAAATTATGACACATTTAACTGATGATTTGATTACTATTACAAAAGAAGATTATGACTTAGCTATATGTAAAAAATTTAAAAGTAATATTCATCATATATACGGAGTAGGAGTAAATAGCACTAAGTTTAAGCCAGTTTCAATAGAAGAAAAGCAAAATCTTAGACTAAAAAAAGGATATCAAAATGAGTTTATAATTTTATGCACAGGAGAATTAAATAAAAATAAAAATCAGTCAACATTAATAAAGGCAATGAGTCATGTTGTTAAAGTTAATCCAGATACAAGGTTGTTATTAGCAGGAAATGGCCCTATGCATGATGAATTAGAAAAGTTAATAAAAAATCTTAATTTAAAAGATAATGTAGAACTATTAGGATATAGAACAGATTTAGAGGATTATGTTAATTTATGTGACTTAGTTGTTTCAGCAAGTTTTAGAGAGGGGATGCCCCTTAATATTATGGAAGGCATGATTTGTGGAAAACCTATCATAGCATCAGATAATAGAGGGCATAGAGAGTTAATTCATGATAAAGAAAATGGTATATTAGTAGATCCTAATAAAGAAAAAGAGTTTTTTAAAGAAATATGTAATTTAATGAAAGATAGAGAAAAGCAATATAATTATGGCAAAAAATCTTTAAATTATATTAAACCATATGATATTAAAAATATAAAGAAAATAATGAGTTATATATATGGTATTAGTAAAAATAATTTTTATGAAATTTGATAAGGTTATTGTTTATAAAATATCTAAAGTATAAGAATATTAGAATAAAAGGAGTAAGTTAATATGCCAATATATTATTTTATGTTAATATGGGTTATATTTTGGGGTTGTATATCGACTATGACAACAAGACAGTTGTATATTGATGGTGTAGGATATGAAAAAAAAGCAAATTGGATGATATGTATAGTAGCCTTTTCTGCAATTATATTTTTTGCAGGTCTTAGAAGTTATGGCGTTGCAGATACGGGAGCATACATTGAAATGTTTAAATCATATCCAGATACTTTAGTAAATATTTTCAATAATATACAAGGAGAAAATAATGATAAGATAGGATTTATTATATTTTCTACTTTTATCAAAACATATATATCATCTGACTATAATGTGTGGTTATTTATAATAGCTTTTATAAGTGGTATTTGTATAGTTACAACATTATATAAATATTCAGAGAATTTTGGACTAAGTATATTTTTATTCATGGCATCATGTCAATTTTCATGGTTATTTAATGGTATAAGACAATTTTTAGCAGTATCTATTTTATTTTTAAGTACTACATTAATTATAAAGAAAAAACCATTACAATATTTTTTAGTTGTTATCTTGGCATCCACAATACATATAACAGCAATAATGATGATACCAGTATATTTTATAGTTAGAGGTGAGCCATGGAATAAAAGGACAATAGGAATTATTATACTTGTATTAATGTGTATGTTATTTTCAAGTACATTTATAAAAGTATTTGACTCAGCTATGAATGATTCACAATATGCTATTGGTTATCAAGAAAACAAAAAGACTGATGATGGAGTAAATATAATAACCATAGTAGTTCAATCAGTTCCTTTAATAATAGCATTTTTATCAAGGGAAAAATTAAAAGATAAATATACTCCTATAATAAAAATTTGTATTAATATGAATATTTTATCAATCTGCACATATACAATTTCTAAACTTGTTAGGAGTGGAATATTGATAGGAAGGCTACCCATTTATTTTAATGTATATAGTTTAATACTAATGCCTTGGGTGCTTAAGAATTCTTTTGAAAAAAAAGAGCGAAGGTTAGTTACTTTTATAATGATAATATGCTACTTAATATATTTTTATTATCAGATGGAGATAGCATGGAATGGATGGCCTTATTGTAGTAAAGTACTAGATATTTTTTATTATTAAGAGGAGAGATTAATGAAAAAAGTATTATTTTTTATACCTAATTTAATGCATGGTGGGGCTGAAAAAGTTTTGGTAAATCTAGTTAATAATTTAGACGGAAACAAGTATGATATAACTCTTCAAACTATCTTTGATGAGGGTGTTAATAAAAAAAATCTACATGAAAATATACGGTATAAATATTTATTTAAAAAGATATTTAAAGGGAGTACCACTTTATTTAAACTATTTTCACCAACATTTTTATATAAATTTATTATTAGAGAAGAATACGATATAGTAATATCGTATTTAGAAGGGCCAACAGCGAGGATTATATCAGGGTGTCCATATAAAAATTCAAAGAAAATAAGTTGGATACATATTGAGTTAAATGATGAAGAAAAGTTTTCTAATGGATTTAGAAATATGCTTGAAGCTCAAAGTTGCTATAGTAAATTTGATAATATCATATGTGTATCACAAACTGTAAAAGATATATTTTTAGAAACATCTAAATTAAAATTAAATAATATAGATGTTTTATATAATACAAATGAAACAGAGCTTATATTAGATAAGGCTAATGAAGAAGTAGATGATATAACGCTACCTAAAAATGAATTTAAAATATGTTCTGTTGGAAAGGTAATTGATAAAAAGGGATACTATAGATTAGCTAAAGTTCATAAGAAATTAATTGAAGAAGGTATAAATCATCATATTTATATAATTGGTGTTGGAAATGATGAAATTAAAATAAGAAAATATTTAAAAAAATATAACTTAGAAAATACATATACTTTGGTTGGATTTAAAGAAAATCCATATAAATATGTATCGAAATGTGACTTATATATATGTTCTTCTTATAGAGAAGGATTTAGTACAGCAGTGACAGAGTCTTTGATAGTAGGTACACCAGTAATAAGTACATTATGCTCAGGAGCACAAGAGCTTTTAGGATATAACAATGAGTATGGACTAGTAGTTGAAAACAGTGAAGAAGGTATTTATGAAGGATTAAAGAAATTGTTAAACGATAAAGATTTATTAAATTATTATAAGATAAAAGCAAAGGAAAGAGGAAAAAGATTTAGTAAGAAAAATACTGTAAATAAAGTAGAAAATTTACTAGGATAAGGTATTTTAAAATGAAAATATAAATAAAGGTGGGGAATAATGCATATTAATTATTCAGTTATAATTAGAACAATGGGAAAGGCTAATGAAAAATACCAGAAACTATTAGACAGTATTAATAAACTTGAGCCAAAACCTCAAGAGGTGATAATTGTGTTGCCTGAAGGATATGACTTACCTAAGCAAAGATTAAATTCTGGTATAAATGAAAGGTTTATATTTTGTGAAAAAGGTATGGTAAATCAACGTATGGTGGGAATAAATAATTGTACTACAGAGTATATGCTAGTTTGTGATGATGATATATCATTTAATTATGATTTTGTTCAAAAACTAGTACAGCCATTAAATCAAAATATATGCGATTTTTCAATAGGACCACTATTATCATTTTTACCACCTAAAGGAATTAAATCTATAATTAACAATATTACTTCTGGAGCAGTGGAAACTATTTTTAATAAAGATATGTATGTTAAAGTACTTAGATCTTCAGGATGGTCATATAACAGAAATATTAATACTAAGGAAAGTAGATATTACTATACACAATCAGCAGCCTGGACTTGCTTTTTTGCAAAAACTTCATCTATGCATAATATAAAATTTGATAAAGAGAAATGGCTAGATATGAATGGATATGCAAGTAGGGATGATATGACTATGTTTTATAAAGCATGGCTTATGGGATATAAAACAGTAATGGTATCAGATGCAATATATGAACATTTAGATGCTAAAACATCAACTCAAGGAATTAAAGAGAAAGTAATATATTCTAGCTCATTTAATCAATTGATATTTTGGTATAGATTCATATATCAAGTTGATACTAAATTTATTATGAAGTGTATAGATATTATTTCATTTTTATACTATAAATCATTAACAAATGTATATATGTATTTAAGTATATTAGCAAAATCTAAAGATAAGAGAGTAATGACTATAAGAAAGAAAGGATTTAGGGATGCATTGAAATATATAAAAAGTGATGAATTCAAACAGTTGGAAAAAATAAGTGTTGATATTTTATAGAAAGGAATTATAAGGTGTCAAATGGGGTTAAGTGTGATTATACCAGTGTATAATGGAGAACAATACATAGGAAGATGTTTAAATAGTTTAATAAATCAAACATATAAAAATCTTGAAATAATAGTAGTAGATGATGGATCTAAAGATAAAAGTATAGATATAATTAAAAATATTGCCCAAAAAGATAAACGAGTATGTTTGTATAAAAAAGAAAATGGAGGAGCATCTAGTGCTAGAAATTATGGATTAAAAAAAGCATCTCAAAAATATATAACATTTGTGGATTGCGATGATACGTTGGATTTAGATATGTATGAAGTATTAATGAAATACGTTGAATCTGGAAAATATGATATTGTACATTGTGGCTATAAGAGAATAAAAGATAATAAAGTAATCAAAGAAGTAAATGGAACAGGAAAAGAATATATTCAAGATAATCTACAAGCATTAGAGTGCTTGATAGATGGAAGGCTCTTTGTAGGAGCTTTATGGAATAAAATCTATAAGAGAGAACTATTTAATAATATCGAGTTTGATGAGAATCTAAAAATGAATGAAGATATATTAGTAAATTATAAAGTATTTAATGTATCTAAGAAATCTATATTTATTGATATTCCTAAATATAACTATTATGAAGTTGATACATCGGCTTGTAAAACTACCTTTGATAAAAAAAAGAAAATTGATGGACTGAAAGTTTCAAAACAGATTTATGATGATGTAGATGATAAGTATTTAAAAAATATATCTTTTAATAGGTATATAGGATCTTTGATAGGATTATATAAGTATTATTTATATAGTAAAGAAAGAGATAAAAAATTAAATTGTAAGTTAATAAAAGAAAAAATTATTAATGAGTGTAATGGGAATAATTTAACGAGTAAAAGAGATAAAATAACTGTTAAATTAATATGTTCTTCGCCAATGTTATATAAAATAATTTACTACATATATGACAAGATAAGAAAGCCAAATTGGGATGTATAAGGATTATAATATGAAAAAAATATTATTTGTATGTTATGGATTAGGAATAGGTGGAATTGAAAAATGTTTAGTAAATTTATTAAATGAACTAGATTCAAATAAATATGAAATTGATGTTTTACCAATGAATCCTGAATTTGAATTAAAAAATCACATAAAAAAAGACATAAATATACTAAATACATTTGAATATGCTATTAATACTACAGATACATTTTTAGAATATTTAAAAGAGAAAAATTTATTTTTAAAATTACTTAAAATAAGCAAGTATATTATTTTTAGATTAATAAATAAATTTGGACAAAAACCATGGAAGCTCTTTAAAAGACTTAATAAAGATTATGATATAGCTATAGCATATTCTCAAAATGATTTTTCACCATATTATGTAATTGATAAAGTAAAAGCAAAAAGAAAATATATGTGGTATCACAATGGAGCATATGAAGGAGCAGATAGTAAGTATAAAACCGATAAAGAATATTATGTTAAATTTGATAAAATGATAGTTGTTTCAGAGGATTGTAAGAAAAATTTACTTGAAAAATTTCCTCAACTTCAAAGTAAGATATTAATACTACATAATATAATAAATAGACATGAAATTATAAAATTATCCCAAAAAGCACAAGATGATATTTTCGATAAAAATACTATAAATATTGTTTCTGTTGGAAGGCTTACTAAAGAAAAAGGTGGAAGTTTAGCAGTAGATATATGTAAAAGTTTGTTAGATGAAGGGTACCATATTAGATGGTATTGGATAGGGAATGGAAATCAATTTAATTTTTTAGAAAAGAAAATTAAGGAGATGAATATTCAAGATAAGTTTTATTTATTAGGAAATAAGATAAATCCTTATACCTACATGAAAAATTGTGATATATATGTACAACCATCGTATTATGAAGCATATTGTACAACAACCAATGAAGCAAGGATTTTGAACAAACCTATAATAGCAACAGATGTAGGTGGGATGAGAGATCAATTTATAGATGGAAAAACAGGAATATTAGTAGAAACAGATAAAAATGCAATCTTTAATGCAATTAAGTATTTATTAGATAACAAGGATTATAGACTACAACTAAGTTTAAATCTTAAAAATATGGAATATAAATTTGATAATTATATAAATGAGTATGATAAATTATTCATGGAGAGATAGTAAAAATGGATAAAAAAATTAGTATAGTAGTTCCAGTATATAATGGAGAAAAGTATATATCAAAATGTTTAGACAGTTTAATAAATCAGTCATATAAAAATATAGAGATAATAATTATAAATGATGGTTCAAATGATAATACAGAAAAAATTTGCAATAAATATAAGGAAATAGATTCTAGAATTAAAGTTATTAGTATTGAGAATGGAGGTGTATCTAAAGCAAGAAATATAGGCATAGAAAATGCAACAGGCCAATTTTTAATGTTTTGTGATAGTGACGATTATGTAGCAAAGGATTGGTGTAAATTACTATTAGAAAATTATAAAGAAAATAATTTGATATTATGTGACTATTACAATGTAATTGACAATGAAGTTAAAGAGTTTGACTATGAAAGACCTAAAGTAGATAGTGTAATAAGTAAGGCTAATTTTTTTAAGTTGAAATTATATGGAATAAATGTACCTTGGAATAAAATTTATAGTTTAGAAATTATCAAAAATAATAATATTAGATTTGATGAAAGCATATCTTTGGGAGAAGATTTAAGATTTAATATTAAATACTTAGATGCAATTTCAGGAAATATAAACTTTATAAAAGAACGATTATATTTCTATACATTATCTAGAGAAAATTGTTTAACAAATAGAATTTATAAAGATTATGATATACAGTGTTTAGCTCAATTTAATTTTATTAAAGGATATATAAGTAAATTTGGAGCAGAAGATAAAGAAATTTGGAATATTTTTTTTAATGATATATTTTGGCAATTTGTTAATGCACTTAATATGAATTTAAAGTTAAAGGAGTTAAATTTTTTTAAAATAATAAAAAGAAATTCTCAAATAATGAGAAGTGAAGAATATCAAATATGCTCTAAAAATGCAAGTATATCATCAAATAAAATTTGTAGATGGTTATATAAAAGAAAAAATTATATAGGGGTATATATTTTTAATAGTATCATTAAATTAAAAAATATTCGAATTTAATTTATAAAAATAAAATGTAAAAATAGCAAAATCAGAAATGGGGATTTAGTAAATGAGTAGAATTAAATTATATTATCATTCAGGGAGTAAAAATCATGGATGCGAAGCTATAGTAAGAGGAACATCAAAAATATTACAAGAAGATTTATCACTTTTTTCAATAAGACCAAATGAAGATATAAAATATGGACTAAATGATATATGTGAAATTATAGATGATAAAGAGGAAATTATAAATAAATACAGTTTAAAAAATATATTAGGTGTTTTAGATATTAAAATTAACAATAAAATAGATACAGTAATTAAAAATAGAAGAAAAAATATTTTATATAATATAAAAAAAGATGATATTTGCTTTTCAATAGGAGGAGATAATTATTGTTATCCAGGCACAGATATTATAGGAGCTTTGAATAATAATATAAGAAAAAAGGGAGCAAAGACAGTTTTATGGGGATGTTCTGTTGAGCCAGATGTGATTAATGGGGATGTGGCAAATGACCTATCAAAATATGACCTAATAGTATCAAGAGAATCAATATCATATGAGGCATTAAAAAAAGTAAATCCAAACACAAAATTATATCCAGATCCAGCATTTCAATTAGATAAAAAAGAACTACCATTACCAAAAGTATTTGAAGAAGGTAATACTGTAGGTATAAATGTAAGCCCTTTAATAATTAATTGTGAAAATAACAAAGGAATAACAAAAGATAATTATGAAGAACTTATAAAGTACATTATAAATAATACAAATATGCAGATAGCATTAATTCCACATGTTGTCTGGGATAATAACGATGATAGAGTGCCACTTTTAGAGTTATATGAAATGTTTAAGGATAGTGGTAGGGTAGTTATGATAGAAGATTGTAACTGTATGGAATTAAAGGGATATATATCGAGATGTAGATTTTTTATAGGAGCTAGAACTCATGCTACTATAGCAGCATATTCAACATATGTACCAACATTAGTTGTAGGATATTCTGTAAAAGCAAGAGGAATTGCAAAAGATATATTTGGAACATCTGAAAACTATGTATTACCAGTTCAATTATTAAAGACAAATAAAGATTTAATAAATTCATTTAAGTGGATAGAAAAAAATGAACAGAAAATTAGATTACATCTACAATCATTTATGCCATATTATAAAAATAAATCTCTAGATGTAAAAAAAGAAATAGAAAAATTAACAGAGGTAACACAATAAATGATAAATATAAAAGATAAATCAAAATGTTGTGGATGCAATAGTTGTTTTAATATATGCCCTACAGGAAGTATAGATATGGTAGAAGATGTAGAGGGGTTCTTATATCCTAAAATTGATAAAAATACATGTATTGAATGTAATTTATGTAAAATGAGATGTCCAATATTAAAAGATAAAAAATCTATTACCCCTGAAATATTTGGTTGTTATTCTAAAAATAAGAATATAAGACAAAAGAGTTCATCTGGTGGATTATTTACAATATTATCAAAAATAATAATAAGTGAAAATGGTATTGTTTATGGAGCAAAATTTGATAAAAATAATCAAGTCATTCATGATTATACATCAAGTTATGAAGAACTAATTTTTTTTAGAGGCTCAAAATATGTACAAAGTAATACTACAAATACTTATAAAAATGTAAAATTACACTTAGAACAAGGTAAAAAAGTATTATTTACTGGTACACCTTGTCAAATAGCAGGATTAAAGACATTTTTAAATAAAGATTATGATAATTTGATTTGCATTGATATTATATGTCATAGTGTACCAAGTCCAATGGTTTATAATAAATATTTGAATTTTATGGAAAAAAAGTATAAGTCTAAAATAAAAACAATAAATTTTAGAAACAAAGATAATGGATGGCTAAATTATAATATAGAAATAGAATTTATAAATAAGAAGTCTATTACTGAAAAAGGAGTGGATAACTTGTATATGAAAGGTTTTCTAATGAATCTTTATGGAAGGCCTTCTTGTACAAACTGTCAATTTAAAAATTTTACAAGTGGAAGCGATATTACTTTAGGAGATTTTTGGGGAATTGAAACTATAGATAGTGATTTTTATGATAGTAAAGGCGTATCTTTAGTATGTATTAATACTAAAAAAGGTACGACGATATTTGATAGAGTATCTAAAGGCGATATAAAAATTAAAAAGTTTCCTATTAATGTAGTAGTTAAACAAAATCCATCACTAATAAAGTCAGTAGCAGATAATAAATATAAAGAATATTTTTATAAAGACTTAAATAACACTAATATTAATATATGCAAATTAATTAAAAAATATACAAAAGTGCCTATAAAAAAAAGGTTAGAAAATAATGTTTATACAATAAAAGAAAAAACAAAAATTAACATTAAAAAGGCTATGAAATTATAAGGAGATTGATATATGAAAAAGTTAAATCAATTACACACTGGTGTAATTTTATCATATATAAATTTAGGTATAGGAAGTATAGTTCCTTTAATATATACTCCCATAATGCTTAGACTATTAACTCAAAGTGAATATGGGTTATACAGTTTAGCTAGTTCAGTAATAAGTTATTTATCTTTATTAAACTTTGGGCTAGGTAGTGCGGTTATTAGGTATATAACTAAGTATAGAGTATTGAATAATAAAAAGGATGAAGAGAGAATTATAGGCTTATTTTTATTTCTATATAGTATTTTAGGAATTTTAGTATGTATCGGTGGTATAATTTTAGTGTTTTTGACAGATAAATTTTTCTCTAATGGACTTACGTTACCTGAAATTGCTAAACTTAAAATATTAATAATTATAATGTCATTTAATACCGCAATTTCTTTCCCTGGGAGCGTATTTTCTTCTATTACTATATCACACGAAAAGTTTATATTTAGGAAAGTTATTGATATGATTTCAACAATAGCTGCACCTGTTTTTAATTTATTTGCATTGTTTTTAGGATTTGCATCAATAGGAATGACTTTAGCTTCTACTATACTTCAAGCTATAATAATACCTATAAATATTATATATTGCTTTAAAGTTTTAAATGTAAGACCAAGATTTAGAAGTATGCCTTTTAATATTTTAAGTGAAATTATAGATTTTTCTGCATTTATATTTTTAGGTTCAATTGTAGATATGTTATATTGGTCTACAGATAAAGTTTTAATAGGTGCTATGATAGGTACTGCATCAGTAGCAATATATAATGTAGGTGGAACTTTTAATAATATGGTTCAACAACTAGCGCTTGGAATAACTGGAGTGTTAACACCTAAAATTACAGGAATGGTATTTAATAATTCACAAAAATATGAGTTATCAAATTTACTTATTAAAACTGGTAGATTACAATATATAATAGTTTCTCTTACAGTGTCAGGATTTATTGTATTTGGTAAACAATTTATTATTTTTATAGCTGGTAAAGGTTATGAGGAGTCATATACTATTGCATTATTAACAATGATACCATTAATAGTTCCTTTAATTCAGAATGTGGCACTAAATATTATTGTAGCTCAAAACAAGCATAAGTTTAGAGCTATTGTATATCTTATAGTTGCTATAATTAATGTAATATCAACAGTAGTTATAATAAGATTCTATGGAATTATTGGAGCAGCAATATGTTCATGTATTGCATTTTGTATAGGAAATGTTTTGATAATGAATATATATTATTATAAGGTAATAGGATTAGATATAATAAGATTTTGGAAAAATATTTGTAATATGAGTAAAGTTCCTATTTTAATGATTATTTTAGGAAATATATGTGTATTTTATATAGGAATAGAAACACTTAGTAAGTTTTTATTAGGTGTTATTATTTATACATTAATATTTTTAATATTAACATTTAAGTTAAGTATGAATGATTATGAAAAGCAAATTATTACTAAGCCAATAAAAAAAATAAAAAGTAAGTTTATAGAAGTATATGAATAATGGGTAGGTTACATTTATGTTGAAGAAAGAGGAATTGTATATTAAAATTAAAATAATTATTGATCGTGTATTGAGGTATATTGAAAAAAAACCTAATATTATGCATGATAAACAAATGTTAGAGTATATTAAAAAAGATAGATATTCTTTATCACGTTTTGGAGATGGCGAATTTAACATAATATATGGAAATAGTATTGGTTTTCAGGATTTTGATACTGAATTAGCTAATAGATTAAAATATATATTATACAATGAAAGTAGTAAGCATTTGACAGGTATACCAAATAGTTTTGGAAATTTAAATAAATTTGAAGATGAACCTAAAAAATATTGGTATAGGTATATGGCATTTAATAGGAAGAAAATTATTAATTTATTAAACGATAATAAAGTTTATTGTGATTCTTTTATGACAAGGTTTTATTTAGCTTATAAAGATAAAAAAGGATGTAGTAAATATATTAAACAAATTAAACAAGTGTGGAAAAATCGAAATATTGTAATTGTTGAAGGGGAATTATCTAGAATAGGTATAAGAAATGATTTATTTAAGGGTGCAGAGGATATTAAAAGAATATTGGTACCTTCTAAAAATGCATTTTCAGTATATGATAAAATTTTATCAGAATGCCTGAAATTGAATAAAGAATATTTATTTATTTTATCCATAGGACCAACAGCATCTATTTTAGCATATGATTTAAATAAAAGTGGATACCAAGCATTAGATTTTGGACATATAGATTTACAATATGAATACTATTTGAGAAGTTGCAATAAAAAAATAAAAATATATGGAAAATATAATAATGAAGTAGAAAATGGTGACAATGTTGAAAGTTTAGAGGATAATGAATACATTAATCAAATAATTTGTAATATTAGGATAGATGTATAATCATATAAATATAATATATTTAATTTAAAATCTAAAAATTAGATATTATAAAAAACATGATATGATAATGTAAAAAATAACAACGTACTTTATTCCTTAAGAAAAGAAAAATTACAGATAAAATAACTTATAAAAAATGGACGACTAAAAGTTAATATTAATTCAAATGTATTTATTTTTAATAATTTTATTTACCATATATTGATATTGCAAGAAGAAAAAATTAAAAACTAAGGAGTCTATATAAATTAGACTCTTTTTTTGCCACAAATCCCCCCTAAAATCCCACATATTCAAAAAAAACAATTAATTTTAAACGTATGTTCAAAATATACAATTGCAAAAAAGAGAAAAATATCATACCCTTTAGATATAAGTAAAAAAAGGG
>JABLTO010049650.1_pt1 | contig 17525 bp, 16 predicted proteins | sample 7160091 | NCBI WGS metagenome assembly JABLTO01 (sample SAMN14651225, study PRJNA627086) | human gut metagenome | isolation source: feces | host: Homo sapiens
CAGGTGTGCGGAATCAGGTTGAATTGGAGAAGATAGAGCGCCGTCTGCTTGCTGATGTGGCAGGCGATCCGCATCTGCTCCTTGTTCATAATCTCCGGGTATTTTTTGAATTCCTTGGCGTCGTATTTCATAACGAAGACTCCTTTCTGTGTTTCGGTCCGAAAGGGTGCTTCGTATAATCTGTTTTGAGCCGGTTTTTCTTGCATTTAATCCGGGTGGGCTGTCCGCAAAGCCATACCGGACAAGGGTTTTCTTCTTGCGTATTTTCTTGCCAGCACGCAAAAAAATCGATCGTTTTGGGGTATTTCCCATTTCAATTTGAACTCTGGTTTTTTCTGATATGGAGCTGGTCAATACCGGTCGGCGCGTCCGAAATCCGTTGCAGCACAAGGGTTTTCGCCGTTTCCAAAACTGCCGCCACCGACCACAGCAGACACGAAAGTACCAAGTGTGAACAAGACTCGAAATCAGGTAGTCGCGCAAGCGGCTCGTGGGTTCGAATCCCACCCTATCCGCCAAAAAAGGCATCTGCACAAGCAGATGCCTTTTTAACTAAGCAGATCCCTGCGGGATCAGTTAAGTGCACTTCGTGCGTGAAGTTCGCCTTACGGCGAGTGAATTGCCTGTGGGCATGGGCGGATCTGCTTTGCTTCACTTGGCGCAAAGCGCCAAACTTCACTCTTCACCGTGAGCGGCAGCGAACGACTTCACTCCCCGCCTTGGACTGTGCAGGCGCTACCGCTCTTCCATGCTATACAAACTCCCCTTTTCTATGCGCTGTTGTATAGCAGGCCGAAACGGCAACCTCCCTCTTTAACCGCTTATTCCCCCATTCAGTCTACCTTCCCACTCTGGGGCTTTGAAGCCGATGAGGACAAAGTCGTCGGCGACGAGGAGTGGGTGCTTGACGAGTATGCCGTTCGGCGGCGAGGATTGCGGATTTATCAAGGCCTCGGGCGTATTTGCCAAGAGCTCGGAGCGGCTGTGACTGCCGGTGTCGGCGTACCTCATCGTGTGCGCACACGGCAGGGTGCTGTTCGACTGCGGCTGGTCACGGCAGATGAGTCCGATGGGCGTGCTTGACCGTAAGGCGCAGATACGCTCGCTCGGCTCGCTGCCGCTGTACATGACCAATCAGGGCGTTGTCGAAAGCGGTGCTGCCGTAAGCGAGCAGCTGGTGACAAAAGGCATCAGCTCGAGCGAGCTTGACCTCGTGCTTTTATCGCACCTCGACTGCGACCACGCAAACGGGCTGCGGGATGTGGCGGCGGCAAATTTGTCCTGATGTTTGCCGACGGCGGCTACGCCAAGCGTTCGTGGGAGGAGCTCATCACCTCGGGCATCGCCGACGACAAGGCTGCGTTCGAGCGCTCGCTGGAGTGGATACGCACTCAAAGTCTGAGTGCCGACTGCGTGGCGTTCAGCCGCATGTCATTGAATTTTAAAAGACGAGGGAGCATCCCTCGTCTTTTGGCTTTACTTATACAGCTCGGGGCGGCGCAGGGTGGTGTAGGGGCGGCGGCTGCGCACTATGGCTGCCTGCGGCAGGTCGAGGTCGGCGTAGACGAGCTGCTCGGTATCGTCGGCTTTGATGACGGTGTCGCCGTTCGGGTCGACGACGACGGATTCGCCGGAAAAGTCCATCTCGCCCTCCGTACCGACACGGTTGCACATAGCGATGAACACGCTGCTGTGGAACGCCTGCACCTTGAGCTCCCACTCGAACATCTCCGAGGGCTCGGCCTTGGTATTGACGGTGGGTATGAGAATGATATCCGCACCCATGAGTGCCTCGGTGCGCACGCTCTCGGGATAATGGCGGTCAAAGCACACAACGATGCCGATCCTGCCAAGCTCCGTGTCAAACACCTTGAAGCCGTCGTCGGCGGGGGTGTAGTAATCCTGCTCGAAAAACTTGTCCGCCTGTGCGATATGCACCATCTTCTGCACGCCGAGGATATCCCCGTCCGAGCCTATGAGAAGGCTGGCATCATAGGGCTTGCCGTTTTCGCACAGGTACACATTCGGCACGGCCATGATGTGATTATCCCGTGCGGCATCGCAGAACGCCTTGATGACGGGCGAGGTGCGCTCTATCCTATAATGCGCCACATCCTGACCCGGATACTGCGGGAAAAACTCCGTCAGCTGCACCTCGGGAAACAGGATAAGCTGCGCACCGTCGGCGGCGGCCCGCTCGATGGCTTTAATGCTCTTTTTGAGGTTTTCGGAGACGCTCCCCGAGTTTGACATCTGGCAAAGCGCAATTTTCATCATGACATCCGTCCTTTCATAGCGGTAGAATAGCACTGTCCCGGGCGCTTGTAAACTGCTTGTTGATTTGGCGGAGAAATTTTTATATAATGGTGCCGTTTTGTGAGGTGAATCCGATGGATCGGGATCTGACCAAAGGGCCGGTCACAAGCTCCATGCTGCTGTTTGCGCTGCCGATGATAGTCGGAAACCTGCTTCAGCAGTGCTATAACATTGCCGACACGCTTATCGTCGGCCGCTTTTTAGGGCAAAACGCCCTTGCCGCTGTCGGCACATCGTTCAGCCTGATGACATTTCTGACCTCGATACTGCTGGGCATGTGCATGGGCAGCGGGGCGCTGTTTTCCATGCGCTTCGGGCAGCGGAACGAGACTGCACTGCGGGAGAGCGTGTGCGCATCGTTCGTGTTCATTGCGGCGGCGTCCGTCGTGCTGACCGCCGTATCGTTTGCCTGCCTTGACGCTCTGCGCAGCTTTCTGCGTGTTCCGGCGGAGGCGTGGGGCGACATGCGCTCGTACCTTTTCGTCATCTTTTGGGGCATTCCGGCCACATTTTTATATAACTACTTTGCATCGTACCTGCGTGCGGTGGGCAACTCCGTTGTGCCGCTGGCGTTTTTGGCAGGCTCGGCGGTGCTGAACATCGGGCTTGACCTTTTGTTCGTCATCACGCTCGGGCGTGGCGTTGCGGGCGCTGCGGAGGCTACCGTCATTTCGCAGTACCTGTCGGGCATCGGCATTGCGGCGTTTGCGCTCGTAAAATGCGAGCCGCTGCGGGCGGTCGTAAATGTGCGCTGTCTGCGAAAAAAGCGCATCGGCGAGGTGTGCTCGTTCTCGCTTCTGACCTGCGTGCAGCAGTCTGTGATGAATCTCGGCATACTCATGGTGCAGGGGCTTGTCAACAGCTTCGGCACGGTGACGATGGCGGCCTTTGCCGCCGCCGTGAAGATAGACGCATTCGCCTACATGCCCGTGCAGGACTTCGGCAACGCATTTTCGACCTTCATTGCGCAGAACTACGGAGCAAAAAATACCGAACGCATCCGCTCGGGGCTCAAGAGTGCCGTGTGCGTGGCGATGGTGTTCTGCATCATAGTGTCGGCGCTGATATTTGCCTTTGCAGACCCGCTCATGGCGGTGTTCGTGGGCGAAAACGAGACGGCGATAATTAGTGAGGGCGTGCGCTATCTGCGCATCGAAGGCGCATTTTACTGCGGCATCGGCTGTCTGTTTCTGCTGTACGGGCTGTACCGTGCGCTGGGCAGGCCGGGCTTCAGCGTGGTGCTCACGGTCGTGTCGCTTGGCACCCGTGTTGCGCTTGCGTACCTGCTGTCGGTCATCCCCGCCGTCGGCGTTGTGGGCATCTGGTGGTCAGTCCCCGTCGGCTGGTTCTTGGCCGACGCAACAGGACTTGTGTACTATTTCAAAAAAGTAAGAGGAAGCAGTGTTTGACTGCTTCCTCTTTTTCGTTTTAAATTTACAGCCCCAGCGAGGATATCCATGCCTGCACCGAGGGGGCGGATTCTCTGCTGCTAAGGCGTTTGCCGGGAAGCCACTTGGTCTCGGGCGGGCAGAGCTTCTTTAAAATGCTCTCGGTCTTGCCGAGGGGGCTTCCGCCGGAGGTGGCAAAGGGGACAACCGTCTTGCCTGCAAAATCGTAGCTCTCAAGGAAGGTCTCGATTATGCGGGGTGCCTGATACCACCAGATGGGAAAGCCGACAAACACGGTATCGTACCGTGCCATGTCCTCGACCTTGTCTGCGATGGCGGGGCGGCTCTTTTCGTCGTTCATCTCGACGGAGCTGCGGCTCTTGGGGTCGTTCCAGTTGAGGTCGGCCGGCTTATACTCGGTCTCGGGCTTTATCTTATAAAGCTCGCCGCCGGTGACCTCGGCTATCGTCTTGGCTACACGCTCGGTCGAACCGCTTGCGGAAAAATATGCGACTAATGCTTTCATGTTAATTGCTCCTTTACTTTAAAGTCGAATATACCTCGTCCGTTACGGGCTCGAGCCACTCGTTTGAGCCGTTCTCGCCCGGGACTTCCACCGCTAAGTGCGAGAACCAGCTGTCGGGCGCTGCGCCGTGCCAGTGCTTGACGCCGACGGGGATATTCACGACATCGCCCGGGTGCAGCTCACGAGCGGGCTTGCCCCACTCCTGATAATAGCCTCGACCGGCAACGCACACGAGGATCTGACCGCCGCCCTTGTCGGCATGGTGGACATGCCAGTTGTTGCGGCAGCCCGGCTCAAAGGTGACATTGAAAATGCCGACCTGCGAGGTGGAAAGCGGCGCAAGATAGCTTTGACCGATGAAATACTGCGCAAAGCCGTCGTTGGGCTCGCCGATGGGGAACACCATGGAGTTTTCGTGTTCCGCCTTGGCATCGTCCACTGTTTCATCCGCCCAGACCTCGGTCGCCATGCGGAAGGCCGCCCACGCCTTCGGCCAGCCTGCGTAGAACGCTGCGTGGGTGAGTATCTCGGCTATCTCGGTCTTTGTAATGCCGTTATTTTTTGCGCTTAAAAGGTGATACTTGAACGACGAATCGGTAAGCCCCTGTGCCATAAGTGCGACCACCGTCACCAAGCTGCGGTCACGCAATGAGAGCTTGTCCTCCCGGCTCCAAACCTCGCCGAAAAGCACATCGTCGTTGAGCCGTGCAAATTCAGGGGCAAAGTCGCCGAGCTGATCTCTGCCTGCGGTCTGTTTTACTGCCATAACAGCACCTCCTGTTTTCATTTACCTAGTAATTTTAACGCTGCAAAATTCCAAAAATCAACGAACAAATTGTTAATTTTTCTGCTAATCGCCCTTGCGGTTTAATACGATTTATTATATAGTCTATGTAACAGATGTATATATTTTGTATATACATCGGACGGTCAAATTTATTAAGGAGGGATCATTTGATGGAGGTTAGAGAAAATCTTATAAAGCTCTGCGAGAAGATAGGCGACGGGCATTATAAGATAACGCCCGACTGCGCCGAGTACAAGGTGTTTGAGAAATGGATCACCGATGAGCAGATAGCGCTGCTCATGGCGATAAAGGGCGCTATGAAGCCGAATTTCCTCGGCGGCATCGCAAGAAGGGCGGGAATGCCCAAGGACAAGGCTCGCACGATGCTTCAGGAGCTCACGGAGATCGGGCTTTTGGTGCAGGTGCTTGTTCCGAAGATAGGCCTGGAGATATATCTTCAGCCGCTGTACACCCCGGGTGTGTTCGAGTTTCTGCTTCTAAACGAGCCGTTTTGCCGTGCCCACCCCGAGATAGCCTACGCATTTGAGCAGCACGCAACGGACAGTCAGACAGAGCACGCCATGAATACGCCCATGGGAGCCGGCATCATGCGTGTCATCCCCGTTGAGGCCGCCATTCCCGCAGAGGCGCAGCAGATAGACAACGAAAGGGTCAGCCACTACATCGAGCTAAACGCCGACCACCTGTGCGCTCTGCCCTGCCAGTGCCGCCGTGTGCGCAAGCTCATGAACGAGGGCGCAGGCGATCCGGACGAGAGCTTCTGCCTGTTCATGGGACATTGCGCCGATATGTTTATCCGTCTCGGCAGGGGCAAAAAGCTCACCAAGGAGGAAGCGTACGAGATGATGCGCCATGTCGAGGAGGTCGGCTGCGTGCATCAGATAACGACGCTTGAAAGCGGCAACACCTTCGCCATCTGCAACTGCCAGCCGGAAAGCTGCCTTGCCCTGGGCGTTACGCAGTATTACAATACTCCGGCATTTTCGCAGAGCAACTATGTTGCCGAGATCGACAAGGATAAGTGCGTTGCCTGCGGTCAGTGCACCGACAAGTGCGCAAATAACGCCATTCAGATGGGTCAGAAGCTGTGCACGAAAACGCCCGTCGAGTATAAGCAGATGGATCTGCCGGACGACCTTGATTGGCCACCCGAGCGCTGGAATCCCGAGCACCGCACGAACAGAAAGTATGTCGCCGACTCCGGCACCGCTCCCTGCAAGACGGCTTGTCCGGCGCACATCGCCGTGCAGGGCTACATCAAGCTTGCAGCTCAGGGCAAGTACATGGATGCTCTCGAGCTTATAAAGAAAGAGAACCCCTTCCCCGCCGTCTGCGGCCGCATCTGCAACCGCCGCTGCGAGGACGAGTGTACAAGAGGCAGCATCGACAAGGCCGTCGCCATCGACGAGGTCAAGAAGTTCATCGCCGACAGGGAGCTTGACCGTGCCACCCGTTTTGTGCCCAAGAAGCTGCACCACTTTGGAAAGAAGATCGCCGTCATCGGCGCAGGCCCGGCGGGTCTATCCTGCGCATACTACCTTGCCTGCGACGACTACAAGGTCACGGTGTTTGACAAAAATGCCGAGCCCGGCGGCATGCTGCGCTACGGCATTCCGGCGTTCCGGCTCGAGCGGAATGTCATCGACGCCGAGATCGATGTCCTGCGTGAGCTGGGCGTTGAGTTTAAGTGCGGCGTTGAGGTCGGCAATGATATCACCATAGACGAGCTGCGCAAGCAGGGCTTTGAGGCATTCTACCTCGGCATCGGCGCACAGCGCTCGGCAAAGTTAGGCATCCCGGGTGAGGAGCTTTCGGGTGTTTACGGCGGCATCGACTTTTTGCGTGCCGTCAACGACGGGCAGGAGCTCAAGCTCGGCAAAAAGGTCGTCGTCATCGGCGGCGGCAATGTCGCAATGGATGTCGCCCGCACGGCGGTGCGTCTGGGTGCCGACACCACGGTCGTCTACCGCAGAAAGGAAAAGGATATGCCCGCCGACCCCGCCGAGGTCGAGGATGCCAAGGCCGAGGGCGTGAAGTTTGTCTTCGAACACAAGCCCGTTGAGCTCAAGGGCGCAAAGGGCAAGGTCACGGAGCTTGTATGCGACAAGGGCACGGTAAAGTGCAATGCCGTCATCGCCGCCATCGGCCAGACCGCCGATTGGGGCAAGCTCGATATCGGCGCTCTCGAGAAAAACGCCAAGGGCTACGCCGTGGCAGACGGCATGACCTATCAGACCGCACAGCCCGACATTTTTGTCGGCGGTGATATATACACAGGCCCGAAATTTGCAATCGATGCGATAGCCGCCGGCAAGCAGGGCGCTATATCCATCCACCGCTATGTGCAGGAGGGACAGAGCCTCACCATCGGCAGAGACAGGCTCGAGTACCGCTCGCTTGACAAGGATAACCTCGACTTTGACGGCATCAGGGCAGATTACGACAGCACGCCCAGACAGGTGCCGCACACCGTCGATGTCGCAAGCTTCAAGGATAACCGCCAGACCTTCACCGAGGAGCAACTCAAAAAGGAGACCGCACGCTGCTTAGGCTGCGGAGCTTCGGTCGTTGACCCGAACAAGTGCCTCGGCTGCGGCATCTGCACCACAAGGTGCAAGTTCGACGCTATCCATCTGAGAAAGCGCACGAATGTCGAGAGCATCGAGTACCCCACCCGCAAAAAGGTGCTGCCGGAGTTTAGAGCCGAGCGGCAGCGGAAAATTCAGATCCGCAAGCTCCGTCAGGAGAAATAACACCTTATACTGGACGGCGATAATTTTCGCTCAGGCAAGGCGGAAGCCGACGGGAATACTGGCCTGTATTTCCTAGGCTTTCAACGCAGCATGAGCGGAAATTAGCCCGTCCAAACAAACAGGCAGCATCGGTGATGCTGCCTGTTTGTTTAATGATGCTGCCTGTGTGCTATTGGGTGTGCGGAGAAAAAGTGCGGAATAAATAAGCTTGACAGGATGAGCGCAGCGCCGATGATAGCGCCACCCAAAAGATCATGGCGGCTTATGTGCTTAAGCCGCCCCCAAAATATCTCGCCCAAGACCAAGAACGCAAGCAGGAATCTCGCTGCTAAAAGATTAAAAGTCCCGAGGGTCTCAAGACCCGTTTTGCTGAAGATGTATGCGCTCGAGCGCTCGACTTCGGCATAGTCAGCCGCCGAGACGGCACATTTGAGAGTGCGGTGGTCAAAAAGGACAGCCTTGTCGCCATGCTGCCGCCAAATCATCCCCTTGCGCATGCAAAAAGCGTGCCCGCCTACGCAATGGGTTTCATTTCCGAGCTGTAGGGCTTGACTTCGGCGCATATCGGTGGTATGATTCTATCGTGGACATTTGTCCGAGACAGAAAGGAGCTGCCGATATGCGCCGTCTGAATGAGAAAAACTTCACACTGCTTGAAAATTTCATAAACGACTACGCCGAGGCAAACGGCGTGTCGCCCACCGTGCGGGAGATGGCCGCCGGAGTGGGGCTTTCAAAGTCGACGGTTTCAAAGTATCTAAATCTCATGAAGCAGCGGAACATGCTGCAAATGGGCGGCTGCCGAAGCGCTGCGACCCGACAGATGCAAAACGACGGCTGCTTCCGTGCGCCGGTTCTCGGCGCCGTTTCCTGCGGCATCCCGAAGCTTGCCGAGGAAAACATTGAGGAGTATGTCAAGCTCCCGATATCCCTTTTCGGCCACGGTGAATTTTTTCTGCTGCGTGCCAAAGGCGACTCGATGATAAACGCCGGGATAGACGACGGCGACCTTGTCGTCGTGCGGCAGCAGCCGACGGCTGTGTACAATCAGATAGTCGTTGCGCTCGTCGACGACGAGGCGACGCTAAAGCGCTTCCGCCCGCAGCCCGACTGCGTGTATCTGCATCCGGAAAACCCGAGCTATGACGATATCATCGTCCGTGACTGCGTCATACAGGGCGTGGCGGTGAAGGTGCTCAAGGACTTGTATTGAGGTGCGTTATGCCGAAGCAAAGGACATATTTCTGCATCGACATGAAGTGCTTTTACGCCTCGGTCGAGTGTGCGGAAAGGGGGCTCAACCCCTTTGAAACGAACCTTGTCGTTGCTGATCTCAGCCGTGGCAGCGGCACGATATGCCTTGCAATATCGCCGAAGCTCAAGGCGCAGGGCGTGCGCAACCGATGCAGGCTCTATGAGATACCGAAAACGATAGAATACGAGGCGGCTCCGCCGAGAATGCAGCTTTACATCGAGTACGCCGCCGACATTTATTCGATCTACCTCGACTATTTTGCGCCGGAGGATATCCATGTCTACTCCATCGACGAGGCGTTCATCGATGCAACGGACTACCTCAGGACCTACGGCACGGACGCAAGGACGCTTGTCAAAAGGCTCATGGACGAGATAGCGCAGAAGCTACACATCCCGTCGACCGCAGGCATCGGTACGAATCTTTTTCTTGCCAAGATCGCCCTTGATATAACCGCAAAGCACAACAAGGAGCACTTGGGCTATCTCGATGAGGAGATATTCAAACAAACGCTGTGGGATCACCGGCCGATAACGGATTTCTGGCAGATATCCGGCGGCACGGCACGCAGATTGGAGCGCTTCGGCGTGACGACGATGCGCAGCCTTGCCGAGTGCCCGCAGGAGCTTATGTACAAGGCCTTCGGCGTGAACGCCGAGCTGCTCATAGACCACGCATGGGGTCGGGAAAGCTGCCTGATGGAGGATATTAAAAGCTATCAGCCCAAGACCCGCTCGCTGTCAAGCTCTCAGATACTACCCTGCGACTACGGCTTTGCCGAAGCACGCACGGTGCTCAGCGAGATGGTGCTGCACGGCTGTCAGAACATGATGCGCCAAGGGGTCATCTGCCGCAGCGTGTGGGTAGGCGTGGGCTACAGCCGTGACACGCTGCCGAGCGCCCATGGGCAGGTGCGCCTGATGAGCGCAACGGCGGTAAACTCGCTCATAGCGCCCCATGCGCTGGAGCTTTTTGATCGCATTGCCGACCGTGACACGCCCATCCGCAAGCTGTCGATAAGCTTCGGCAATGTCTGCGACGAGCTGTGCGAGGGCTACGACTTTTTCACCGACCTCGAAGCGGTCGAGAGCGAAAAGGCACGGGAGAAGGCGGTGCTCGGCATCATGGACAAATACGGCAAAAACGCCGTGCTGCGGGGTATAAATTTCATGCCCGGGGCGACACAGCGTGAGCGCAACGGAATGATAGGAGGGCACAGAGCAGGCTATGACGAGACAGGAAAGGGCTAAGCAGTTTATGGCCTTTGACGCAATGAAGGGCTTGAGTGAGGCGCTGCGTGACCGTGAGGAGCGGCACCTGCGGGTCGAAAAGCACGACATTTCCGACGATGCGATAGAGCAAAACTCCCGTGTGCTGTGCGCACTCGGCCGCGGCATGCAGGTGCGCATGGAGTATTACCGTGCGTTCCACGATGTTGTCGGCGAGGGTGCGGTGACGGAGATAAGCATCCCGTTTAAGTACCTCAGGCTCGACGGCGAAAAGGTGCTGTTCGAGGACATTTATAAGATCGAGATAATTGATATATGAAAAGAACGCATTGCAGCTGCAATGCGTTCTTTTGGTTTATGTGTTTATGGTGTTTGTGATGGCTTGCTCGGACTTCTCGCTGCTGCCGTTGTAGGCAAAGGCGGCCATGACCACATAGTACGATGCGCCGGTGGAGCCTGTATAGCTCTTGGTAAAGCTCATGGAGGTAGTATTATAGGCCATTATGTCCTCCCATCCGCTTAGGCTGTAGAAGAAATAGGTGTAGAACTTACCGTTCTTATAGATGTTTACCGAGGTCGCACCGAGCTTCTTCATTTTATACCTTGCCGTGATGGAGAAATATATGCTCATTTTGCCGTTGCCCTTATTGGTAAGCTTTGCGGTCGGGGTATAGTAGTAGTTGTTTGAAATCGGAGCAACTGCGTCAGTTCCCGTCTCGGCTGTCTCGGCGGGGACGGCATCATCGGCATAGGAAGCGCCGCTCAGGGTCATTGCCGCTGCAAGAAAAACGGCCAAAAATCTTTTAAGCTTACTCATTTTACATCTCCGTATACAGAATCGATAATCTTTATCATTTCATCGTGCGACACCTGCGCACCGATAGAGCACTGCACATTTCCGTTGACCCACACAACTTCGTAATAACCTGCGTTCGGCATGATGTAATGGGTTATGCCGTTTCTGACATACCGCTCGGGAGCAACGCCGTTTTTGGGTATGCCGAGCTTTACGGTCTTGTCGTAAACTATCTGGCAGCCGACCGTCATATTTCTTCCGCTTTCGCCGTCGGACAGCCAGCACATGCCGCCGGCAAACCACTCGGTGTCGTTGGTCATCTTCGTTTCGTCCACTGCAAAGCCCTCGGGCAGGTAGCTCGGAAGCAGGTTCTCCGGCTCATCGACATACTCCGACAGGAGCTCACTGAGCTTATCGAGCCGGGCATCGATCTTAATCGAGCTGTGCTTCATGGGATATACATCCATGACGGTCCAGTCGAACCAAAACTCGCCGTCTGTCCATCTTGCAGCTCTCGGGTCCGTGTCAGCCTCACCTGCCGAGACCGGCATCGTGCACATCACGATGACGGCGGCAAACACCGCAGCCGTACGCACAACGGCATTGTGCACACGCATGAGGCGCTTGTGTCTGGTGCGAAAGCTTGCCTTCGAAACTGCGGCAAAGCACTCCGGATGCTTCGTCCGGAACTTTTCAAGCGAAGCTTCGGCATCGGGGTACACCTCGCCGCTTTCCGTCTGCTTTAGAGAAAGCGTCCTAAGTGCAATGGTGCGCAGCTCGTCATCGAGCAGGTCACCGTCAAGCTCAAGGTCTCTGAGCAAAAGGTTTTGCAGTGTCTGAATATCCATGTTTTCAACAACTCGGGTATTTATTCCGTTTTTATTGAAACTTGACATCTGCATCCTCCTTTCACCTTAGTATTTGGGCTTTAAATTCCCATCTACTAATAATATGTACCGAAAGCCGTGTTAGGGGACACCGCTTTTAAATTTTTTCGGATAAAATTTTTCTCATCCGCTTTTTTGTCCGCTGGAGCCGCTTTTTGCAGGCTTCCTCGGTAATTCCCATGGCTGCGGCAATGTCCCTTACCGGAATTTTGAACAGTGTCTGCCACTTGAGCATACTGTACTCTTCGTCGGTCACCAGATCCGAAAACTCTATCTCGGCATATTCGTTTGCCTCGCCCTCTCCGACGAGGTAACGCTCATGCTCGTAAAGCTCAAAGCCCGTGTCCTCCCTGCGGCGCACGTTCGTACGCTTCATGTTTTTCACGGTGTATCTCATCGCTTTGATGAGCCAGCCCCTTGGATTATCCGAGCCTATGAGCGCCTCCGGCTTCATGCAGGCGATGCGAAAGCTCTCCTGCACCGCCTCCTCGGCGGCAGTCTCGCTGCCCAAAAGCGCCATTGCGTAGGTAAACAGCATGTCGTATGAGCTTACATATAATTTTTCTATATACTCGCTATGCTTCCGATCCAGCTTACCTCACCTCCCCACTATACGCTCCCCAGGTTCAGTCTACTGACAGAAACCATTTTAAAGCTTTTAAGCAAATTGTCAAGTGCATTTACACTTACCCGTTTTCCGTCAGCCGCTGCTTTGCCATGCGCACGGCGTAGATATCCTTATCGCTTTCGGCAACGGTGCGATACTCCCGCTCGGCCTCGTCCGAGCTTCCGAGCGCACGGTACACCTCACCGAGGCGATAGTGTGAGGCGAGAAACGCAAGCTTGTCCGACGGATTTTCGCACACCCACTCGAAAAAGCCGACGCACTCGTCAAATTTGCCCATACCCATGAGGTAGCTGTTGTACACAGCGTCCTTAAAAAGGTCAAAATTGCTGCCGGTGATGCCGATCACGCCGCTCGGCACATTGAGCACCTTTTCCTTGAACTTCGCAAAGGCCTTCTGCGCTCCGGCGGCATTCTGCGCATCGCCGTACAGCATCGTCAGCCGCCCGAGAATGGCACAATCCTCAAGGTCGTCGGGGTTTTTGCGCTTGGTGTTATTGAGAAATTGCAGGTACAGCGTCTCTTCCTCCCTGTACCTGCCCTGCGCATGGTACGCCTGAGCGACAAACTCAAGCACCGCACCCCGCCATTCTTCGCTCCTGCGACTGTAAAGCTCCTTTGTGAACTGCGCAAGGAAGCGCTCGGGTTCGCAGTCGTCATAAAGTATCTTGAGCAGCGCATTGAGCTTGTGCTCAGCCCATCTGCCGCACAGCACGGTGCCGCCAAAAAGCACCGCAAACACTATCGGCAGCGTGAGCAGCTGATACTCGTCGCCGATATATCTGCCGAAAAACAGCGGCACGGCAAACGAAAGTCCCAGCATCAGGCCGAGCATGAACGATGTCTTTTTAAACATGAATACAAAAGCACTTCTTGCATTAAACCGCTCCATGCTCAAGCCCCCTTTACCGGCGTGTGCATGCTCGAGAACATGAGCTGCAAAAACTCGATGAACCCGTCCGAGCAGTCGCCGTCTATCCGATAGTAATTGCCGTTGTGCGCCACCTCAACATACGCCTTGTCCGTCGCCATGTCAAAGCCCGTTCTGTATTCTGTGCCGGTCGCGGGGAAGCTTTCGTCCGAGACATCGAACATATATCTCCATGCCCGATCCTCGCTGTCGAACACGAAGGCCGTGACGGTGCAGCTTCCGCCCTTGTAGCTTATATTGGCGCAATAGCTCTCCTTAGCGCCGTCCGGCAGCAGGCGGTCGAGCTTCTCGGTCTCATAGGGCTTCAAAAAGCTCAGCTCGGAGATATCGTCATAAACGGTTATATCCCTGCAAGCCTCGTCAAACGGCACCGTAAACGGCAGCGTGATAACAATACTGATGATCATCACCAGCACGATACCGACCACGACCCCAATAATAAACGGTTTTCTCATCCCATGCTCCTTGAACTAAAATCTCTACCCCCGATTTTAGCCAAAATCGCCGTATATGTCAACTTGTTAAAAGATTGATTATATTAACAGCTTATTCACAAGTTCAGGCTTTGTTGATATGGCATGTTAACGGGCTTTGATATTAAAATGTCAAGCAGAGAGGGCTGTGCGGCTTCGCCCGTACACCGAGAAAATTTTATAGGAGGAACTAGAATAATGGTAACCTTTATTATCGGTCTGCTTATTCTCTTCGTCGGAGCTGCGCTTTACGGCAAGCTTTGTGAAAAGGTCTTTGGTCCCGACGACCGTCAGACTCCCGCTTACACCAAGAACGACGGAGTTGACTATGTCCCCATGAAGGGCTGGAAAAACGCCCTTATCAATCTTCTGAACATCGCCGGTACAGGCCCTATCCTCGGGCCTATCCAAGGCATCCTGTTCGGACCCATCGCTTTCATCACCATCCCCATCGGCAATGTCATCGGCGGCGCTATGCATGACTACTTCTCCGGCATGATCTGCCTGCGAGACGGCGGCAGCCAGATGCCCGACATGGTAAAGAAGTACACCAACAAGGGCGTTTTCACCGTATACAATATATTTGTATGCCTGCTTCTGCTGCTTGTCGGCGCAGTTTTCATCTACACCCCCGGCGATATCGCCGCAACTCAGGTGTTTAACTTCTCCGGCGCTGCCGATGCGACCTCCACATGGGTCATCTACGGCGTCATCTTCGCTTACTACCTCGTTGCGACCGTGTTCCCCATCGACAAGATCATCGGCCGCATCTACCCGGTGTTCGGCGGCATCCTGCTGTTCTCCGCCATCGGCGTTTTCATCGGCCTGTTCGTCAAGGGCTACCCCCTCGTCGAGGTCTGGAACAATGTCTGGAGCTATCAGGGCGTGTTCAACTACGGCGATTACTTTGCTACCGGCCACTTCCTGCCCGTGTTCTTCGTGACCGTTGCCTGCGGCATCCTCTCCGGCTTCCACTCCACCCAGACCGCTATCATCTCCCGCACCATGAAGAGCGAGCGTCAGGGACGCAACACCTTCTACAACATGATGATACTCGAAGGCTTCATCGCAATGGTTTGGGCAGCTGGTGCAATGGGCGTTTACAACCTCGGTCTCCAGGCTGCCGACGCATCCCTCGCAACCCAGACCGTCGGCATCGTCTGCAAGGACATCCTCGGCCCCGTCGGCGGCATCATCGCCCTGCTCGGCGTTATCATCCTGCCCATCACCTCCGGCGACACGGCTCTGCGTGCGCTGCGCCTGACCGTTGCCGACTCCCTGCACATCAAGCAGGACAGCAACGCAAAGCGTCTTGCACTTTCCGCCATCATCTTCGCTCTCGTTGCGGGCATCCTCGTCTGGGCAAAGAGCAGCCCCGATGGCTTCAAGATCCTGTGGCGCTACTTCGCTTGGGCAAACCAGACGCTGGCTCTGTTTGCATTCGTCTGCATCGCAGTTTGGATGTTTGAAAACGGCAAGTCCAAGTGGGTTTGGATGCCGCTCATCCCGGGTGCTTTCTATGCATTCATCACCGTCACCTACATAATGAACGCTCAGATCGGCTTTAACATGTCCTGGACGGCAGCCTACATCGTCGGCGTTGCCTGCGCAGTCGTTTACCTCGTGGGCATCATCCTCTACGGCAAAAAGCGTGCCGAAAGAAAGACCCTCGCATGATCGCATAATTAAACCAACAGCCTCGGCAGCAATTGCCGAGGCTGTTTTTTTATTTAATGGTCAGCACCTTCGTATCTACTCTTGCACAAATCACCCTGCGTATCAAGACGGAGTTTTTACAAATAGTCAATTGCAATTTCTTGCACATGGTACTATAATTTTTGTACCGTTTTGGAGGATAATATGAGCGATTTTGTGTATTTCAAGCCCTACGAGGGCGATAAACCGTATATTTTCGTCAGCTACGCACACGCCGACAACGACAAGGTGCTGCCCGTTCTGAGCGATATGCACCGCCGTGGCTACAACATTTGGTACGATGAGGGCATCGAGGTCGGCAGCGAGTGGCAGGAGTGCATCGCCTCGCACCTTGCCGATGCGCACTTGGTCGTGGCGTTTATCTCGAACGCCTACATGCGCTCTGATAACTGCCGCCGTGAGATGCACTATGCGCAGTCAAAAAAGATAAAAACCATCAACATTTTCATCGAGGAGACGGCGCTGACCCCGGGCATGGAGCTTCAGATCGGCAACATTTATGCGCTGATGAAGTACACCTACCCGAGCGACGAGTATTTTTACGAAAAGCTCTACGGCGCACCGCTTCTGAACAGCGAAAACTTTGCAGACAAAGCGCCACGCCCCGTTTCCGAGCCGCCGAAGCCCGCTCCCGTACCCAAGCCGAAGAAGAAAAAGAAAAGCAAGGGCAGAAAGATCGCCCGCTGGTCAATAGCCCTCGCCGTGCTCGGCGTTATAATCGCAGCGCTCATCGTCGGTTACTTCACGGGCTATCTTGAGCGGCTCACGACCCCGACAACGCAGATCGAAACGCTGCCGAGCGACACGGTGTGCAAATTCAAGTCAGAAATTTTCGAGAAGGCCGCCCGTGAATACACCGGCAAGGCAAGCGGCGACATCACCGTCGGCGAGCTCAGCGGTATGACGGAGCTTTACATCATCGGCACGGAGTTTACCCTGCACGAGCCGACAAGCGGCGTGGGCAGCGCCGTGAAGCTCGCCGATAATTCGGCAGGCTACACCGATTGGCAGGATAATACGCACACGGTGAGCCGAGGCGGGATAAACGACCTCAGTGACCTTGCGTATTTCACGGGGCTCAAAACGCTGTGGCTCCAGTTCCAGAGCCTGAGCAGCCTTGAGACGCTGCCTGCCTGCGGGGTGACGAGCCTTGACCTTGACGGCAGCCGTGTAAGCTCGCTTTCCGGCATAGGCAATCTGCCGGAGCTTAGAGCGATAAGCGCAGACTGCGCCGCACTCTCGTCCTTAGGCGACCTCAACAAGTGCCATGAGCTGACGCAGGCCTCGTTTGTCGGTGCAAAGTGCTCCGACCTTGACGTGTTCAAGCCCTTGACGAAAATTCAGTCCGTTGCATTTTCTAACTGCTCGCTGGGCGACATTGCGCAGGTGCTGGACATGAGCTCGCTGCGCTCGGTGAAGCTTTATAACTGCGACCTTACGGGCAGCTTCTTCAAGTCGTTTGACCGTGAGCGTGCGATAACCGAGCTTGAGCTTTGTGACTGCACGCTATCGTCCTCGAACGGTCTTGACGGCTTCACGGGTCTGACGACGCTGCGCCTCACCGACACAAGGGGCGTTTCCGACTGGTCGGAGCTTGATTCATTGACGGCGCTCAAGACCGTGTACGCAGACGAGACTCTCGCCGCCGATATCGGCAGTGAGCATGATTTCAAGCTTATAATCGAATAATATCGAATAATAAAAAACGCACCCGGGGTGCGTTTTTTTAGTCTGTCAAAGAACTAGGAAAAATAGGCGCAACAGGTAAAATCCAATACGCAGCAGGGGGAGTGTGAGGGGGTAACGAAGTGTCGGTGCGGTA
>JABLTO010198609.1_pt1 | contig 17519 bp, 15 predicted proteins | sample 7160091 | NCBI WGS metagenome assembly JABLTO01 (sample SAMN14651225, study PRJNA627086) | human gut metagenome | isolation source: feces | host: Homo sapiens
AATATTTTTAATATTAATATTTATGCGGCAACAGGTTCTATAGATGATGTAATATCTGGAGGAGATTCTTTTATAGAATCAGCATCTTCTTCAGGGGTGAAGACACTAGATACTGATAAGATGAAAGAAAGTTCAAATATTATATATAATGTTTTACTTTCATTAGGAGTTATTGCTGCAGTTATAATTGCAACAATTTTAGGTGTGCAATATATGTTGGCAGGGGCAGAAAGCAAAGCACAAATAAAACAAAGTATGATACCTTTTGTTATAGGGTGTATAGTTGTATTTAGTGCTTTTGGAATTTGGAAAGCTGTTGTATTAGCATTTAAATAGTTTTTTATATTTTCTCATATAAAAAGAGAAAAATACATATAAAAATAAAAAATATAGTAAAGGAGGATTTTTTTATGAAAATAAGTAAAAAAGCATTAGCAAGAATATTAACAATTGCAGTTGTTGCTGTAATGATTGCAACTATATGTGGAAATGTATTAGCAGTTACTGATCCAGGAACGATAAAAGGAACAGATACTAATGATTTTGATACTATAGGTCAAAAAATTATAGGTGCTATTCAAGCTATTGGATCACTTGTTTCTGTTGGAATTCTTGTAGTACTTGGTATTAAATATATGATGGGTAGTGCAGAAGAAAAGGCAGAATACAAAAAAACAATGATACCATATTTAATTGGTGCTGTAATGGTATTTATGGCTTCAAATATTGCTGGAGCTGTATATAAATTTGCTAAATAAATAAGCAAAAATAAAAAGGAAATTTTTAAAATTTCCTTTTTTATTTTTGACATAAATTAAAGAAAAAACTTTACGGATGCAGCAAAAAGGAGCTTAAATAGAGTGTTACGCGAATATTACAAATGTATTAAAAATGTATTATTTTAATACAAAAGGTTACTTTTTACCTTCTTTTTTGATATAATATATTCTGATAATATATTATATTAACTAAGGAGGATTTTTTATGGGTACATATTACATACCTAGAAATGTAAAAGGAGAGGGGAGAATATTGTTTATATTCACTGGAAAATCACTTATGTATACTGCTGTTGGAGCTGCGGTAGGATTTCCAATTCATTTTATAACTTCTAACTTTTTTGGGATACAATATCTAGGACTAATTGCGGTTGCAATAGGAGGATTAATAGGTTTCTCAATTGGAACACTTAAAATTCCAAAACTAACGTTTATAAAAAATTCTCAAGATATTGCAGGAGAAAACATTGATGAAATAATAAAAAGATATATAAAATTCAAAAAGGATAAAAATAGAATTTATATAAATACAAACGAAAGAAAAGAGGAGGTTAAAAATAATGAATAATAATGTAGAACAATTCAGCAATATATTAATGGTTATATTAATTTTTTTAGTTATAATTTTATTTATACTTGCTATAGTATATATTTCAATAAAAGCAAAAGAAAATAAGCCTGCTGATTTGAACAATGATAATAAAAAAGAAAAAGACAAAAAAAATGCAAGTGCAGAAAAAACAGGAGCAACACAAATTTTAAATAAACAATCAATTTTAAACTTTATGGAATTTGACAAAGTAGAAGATAATATGATTATCCAAAAAGGACGGAAAAAGATACATAATGGTTGTAGAATGCCAAGGTATTAATTACGATTTAATGTCTGAAATGGAGAAGACAGGAGTCGAAGAGGGATTTATTCAATTTTTAAATACTTTAAGGCATCCGATACAAATATATGTGCAAACAAGAACTGTAAATTTAGCAGAAAGTATACAAAGATATAAAACTAGTGTAGAACAAGTTGAAATGGAATTAAATAAAAAACAAATAGAATATAATCAAATGAAACAAGCTGGAAATGCTACACAAGAACAATTAGATAAAGAGTTTTTTGAATTAACTAAAAAAAGAAATTTATATGAGTATGGAAAAGATATTATAAAAAATACAGAAATGATGAGCTTAAACAAAAATGTTCTTACAAAAAAATATTACATTGTAATACCATATTTTTCAGAAGAAGCAACGAAAGAAGAATATTCTAAAGAAGAAATACAAAATATGGCATTTTCTGAATTGTATACAAAAGCACAATCTATAATTAGAACTTTATTTGCTTGTAGTGTAAGTGGAAAAATATTAAACTCATATCAATTAGTTGAATTACTATATAATTCATATAATAGAGAACAAGCAGAAGTATTTGGATTAAATAAAGCAATACAAGCAGGATACGAAGAATTATACTCAACTGCTCCAGATGTATTTGTAAAAAAAGAAAGAATATTAGATAAACAGATTCAAAATGAAGCAATGAAACTAGCTAGAGATGAAGTTGATAGAGCAAGAAGTAAGGCTGAACAAAATTTTACTAGAAAAAAATTAGATATGGGAAGTTTAATTAAAGATATGGCTAAAATGATTTTAAATCAAAATAAAGAATATATAGGAGATGAAATTGCAGAAGAAGCAATTAAGAACTTAGATAGTAAAATAAAAAAATTAGATGAGAAAGGAGAGGATACAAATGTGGGGGAAGAAAAGCCAAAAGCTAAAAGAGGAAGAAAACCAAAAGCAGTTTAAAAATGAAAATACGAATTTTTTAAGAAAGAAAAGTATAAAAGAGCTTATAGCTCCAGATGGAATAGATGTTAGAGATATATCTAATTTAAAAATAATATCTAACACAACCAAATATGCAAAAAGTTTTTATGTTTCTGTATTACCACGTATGTGTACATTCCCAGAAATATTTAGAGATATGTATATGTTTGGTGATATTAATACATCTATATATATCAACCCTATACAAGAATCTAGATCACAAAATGAGTTGAATAGAGTTATTAATGAATTAGAAACAGAAAGAATTGTTGCAGCTGATAGAGGAAATATAAACAGAGAAAGCCAACTTGCACAAAAAAGAGTGGAGGCAGAACAATTAAGAGATGAAATTGCAGCTGGATTTAATAAAATGTTTGAAGCTTCTGTAGTATCTACATTATTTGCATATTCTTTGGAAGAATTAGAAAAATATACGAAACTATTAACAACAGAAATGTCGAAATCTTTAGTAGAAATAAAAAGTGCATGGGGAATGCAGGAAGATGCATTTAAATCTAACTTGCCCTTAATGGAAGATAAAATAAAGAAAACACATGCATTTGATAGACGTTCAATGGCAACTGTTTTCCCTTTCACAACTTCAGAAGTTGGACATCCTACTGGAGTTCCACTAGGATTTAATAAACAAACAGGAACACCAATATTATTTGATAATTTCCACCAAAGCTTAACAAATTATAATATGGTTATATTTGCTAAATCTGGTGCTGGTAAATCTGTTACAATGAAAACTCTAATTTCTCGTTCTTCTGTATTAATGGGAATAGAAAGCTTAGCACTAGACGCCGAAGGCGAATATACAATAGTGGCAGAAAGCTTAGGCGGAATAAATGTAGTTTTAAGTCCAAATTCAAATACTATTATAAACTTATTTGATGTAGAAACAGAAGTAGTAAAAGACGAAATTACAGGAAAAGAGAGACAAGTTTTAAATATAGAAAACAAAGTAGAAGATGTTACACAAGCACTTTTAACAATGGCAAGAGGAAGCACAAGAAGTGAAGAAGTAAACGAACTTACAAAACAAATTATTTCTGAATCTGTTGCAGAAGAATATGCAAGAGTTGGAATTAGAAATGATCCATCTACATTATATGAGGCTGCGACAACAAGTACAGATGGTCAATTGTTTAAAAAGAGAAAAGAAATGCCAACAATAGGTTCTTGGTATAAAAGAATTATGATGAAAGCAAAAGAAAATACAAACCCAGATTACAACTTTCATTATAGTTATTTAGTAAAAGTTATGAAACAATACATAAGAGAATATAACGGACAAATGGCATATTTTGATGGACAATCTACATTTGAGCTTTTGGAAGGTGCTCCATTTATAAATTTGGATATTTCTCAATTAGAGGAGAGATTTGCAAGACCACTAGCACAACAAATTTTACTATCTTGGATATGGGAAAAATATGTTAAGAAAAATAGCGAAGATAGAAGTAAAGCTAAAAAGAAAAGGGTTATTGTTGATGAAGCGTGGATGTTACTTCCATACCCAGAAGCTGTAGACTTTTTAAACACAATGGCAAGACGTGCGAGAAAAAGAAATGTATCTTTGGCAATTATTTCTCAAAGATTTCAAGATTTTTATGAAAAACCAGAGGCACAAGCTGTTTTAACCTCATCAGATACCAAACTATTTTTAGCACAAGATAAATCTGAAATAGAATATTTAAAAGAAGTATTTAAGTTAAGTGAAGGAGAAGCAGGCTTCCTAGTTACTTGCTTAAAAGGAGAAGGTTTATTAAAAGTAGGTAGTGATACTGCTATATTACAAATAACACCAACGAAAAAAGAATTTGAATTTGTTGAAACAAACTTAAACAAATTAGTAGAAATGAGAAAAAAATAAAGCAATAAAGGAGGAAAAAATGAAACAAAAATTAAATAGAACTATACAAAAGATAGCTTTAATTTTAGTATGTATAACAACACTAAACTTTATTGCACCAACACAAGTTTCTAATGCTAGTTTAGGTGGTGCTTTATTTAATCCTATGAAAAGTGTAGTTTTAACAATTGCAGATATTGTTATGCAGTTTATACAAATGGGATTTACAGGAGAGTTTAGAGGAACAGTTCGTAGTGGTGTTTTAGATGGCAATTATAGTAAAACAAATATATGGACCGGATATGATGACAAAATAGATTATCCTGATATAGTAATTAGTCCAGAAGCTATATTTTCAAATCAAATTGAAATATTAAATATAGATTTTATAAATCCAATTAACAAAAAAGATTATAAGGTTTCAGGTAAAACAACTACTAAAGCTTTATCAAACCTAAGATCTGTAATTGCAAGTTGGTATGTTGCAATTAGAAATTTGGCATTAGTTGCAATGCTTTCTATACTTGTATATGTTGGTATAAAAATTATAATTTCTAGTGCTGCATCAGATAAAGCAAAGTATAAGCAGATGTTGGTAGATTGGATTGTTGGAATGTGCTTACTATTTATGCTTCATTATATAATGGCATTTACAATATTTTTAACAGAAAAAATAACAGATATGATTAGTAGCTCAGCTGAAGAGGTTCAATTATATTATCCAACAGCTTTGGATGCAACGGATGATGCTAAAAATGAAGATATGAAAGAGAATAGAGAAAAAGCGTTCACATTTAATGATAATTGTGATACTTATGCAAAAAAATATAAAAAAAAGGATAAACTTGAGTCACTTCCAAATTTAACTGCATATGCAAGATTTTATGCTCAAATGGGCGGTGAACATAATAAAGCTATTTTAACAGGTGCAACATACTTAATAATATATATAGTATTAATTATTTTTACAGTTAAATTTGCCTTTACTTATTTGAAAAGGGTAGTTATGATGGCTTTTTTAACAATAATTGCGCCATTTGTTGCAATGACATATCCTTTAGATAAAATGAATGACGGAAAAGCTCAGGCTTTTAATATGTGGCTTAAAGAATATTTGTTTAATGCTTTAATACAACCATTTCACTTAGTATTGTATACAGTATTAATAGGAACTTCTGTGGAACTTGCAAGAACAAATTTAATATATGCGCTTGCTGCATTATGGTTTCTAGATCAAGCAGAAGAGTTATTAAAGAAAATGTTTGGATTTGATAAAGCAGCAACACCACCAGGAATTGGAGGTGCATTTGCTGCTGGAGCAGGTTCACAATTGGCTAAAAGAGCAATAGATAGATTTACTGGAGGAAAAGCTAATGCAAAAAATGGTAACGGAGAGAATGGAAAATCTGAAACATCTACAATACGTAAAAGGAATAACTATGATTTTGGAGAAATGAATGGCAATAGTTTTCCAGAATCAGATGGAGATTCTTCATCGAATTCAAGTGAAGAAAATGATAATAATCCAACAAGTCAACAAAAACCAGAAAAAGATAATGTTTCAAATGAACAACAAAAAACAGAAAATGATAATACTTTAAGTTTACAACAAGCGGAAGATGGTTCAATTGCATTAGGAGCTGATGGAGTATCTGAAGATGATTCCGGTGATTATGGAATGCCTAAAGGATTAGAACAAGCAGAAAATGGTGATTTAGCTCTTGGAATAGGAGGAGAAGAACAAACACCAAAAGAAAATAAAAGACCAAAAGGTACTGCAAGAAAAATGGCTAAATTAGCCGGTAAAAAGATGTTGAATTCAGCAGGAAGAACTATTAGAAATCCTAAAACATGGAAAAAATTAGCGAAAAAGGCAACAAAAGCTGCTACAACGATGGCAGGTGCTGGTATAGGATTTGTTGCTGGTGCAGCTAAAAATGGTGTTAGTGGAGCACTTACCGGTGCTGTAGCAGGTGGAGCAATGGGAAATAAGCTTGGAGGTGCTGCTTTTGATAAAGTTACTTCTAGCGCTATGAATGTTGCAGGAAAGTTTGAGGATTTTAGAGTTGAGGCAGAGCAAGGTTGGGATAAAGCACAAGAAAATAAAAAGAATAGAGAACAACAACAACAAACAAAGGAATTTATGAGAAATACAGATAATCAAAAATTCTTTGAAAACAAAACTGGAAAATCAGGAAAAGATTTAAAGGAAACAATGGAACAAGCAGCATATTATAATCAATATGAAGAATTTGAAGATAATGACGCTAAATTAAGGGCTGTAGAGCTAGAAAAATATTATATGGAAGAAAAAGGCTATAGTCAAAAAGATGCAAGAACTTTGGTTCAAGCAGGTGCATCAATGGCTAATCGTAAAACTGAAGGAGACCTAAATAAAAAAGAAACTTATATAAATGAAATAAATAATCGAGGAGGAAAACATTACAGTGAGGCAGATAAAATAGCTATGGCAAAAGAATTAGAAAAGTCTGCTAAATACTTAAAAGGAATGACGAATAAACCAGGAACATAGAAGTAGGAGATTGATAAATGAAATTTTATAACAATTTTTTTAGATTTATAAATCAAAAAAGAAATATTATTATAATAGTAGCAATAATTTGTGCTTTTATAGTTTTATTAATAAAAACATTAAATGGACTAGTAAGTGGTTCTGAAGAAGAAAAAAATAATAATGATGCAGAAAATATTTTAGATGAAGTAAAAAGTTCAAGAACTTCTGTTATTACAGACTCTAAATTAGATACAGAAACAGCTACAGAAAACTACAATTTAATAAAAGAATTTGCTGATTTATGCAATAAGAACAATGTAAATGAGGCCTATAATATGTTAGGTGACGAATGTAAAGAAAACCTATATCCCAATATAGAAACTTTTACAAAGAATTACATAGAAACAGTTTTTAAAAGTGAAAAATCTATAGATGTAAAAAATTGGATAGATTCTGAAAATTTTGTTACATATTTAGTTACATATACAGGAGATATTTTATCAACAGGTAATGTAGATAGTGAAAAATTTCAAGATTATATTACAATTGATAGAGAAAATAAAAAGCTAAATGTAAATAGATATATAAAAAGAAAAGAATTAAACAAAGAACAAGAAATTAACAATATTAAATTTACTATAAATTATGTGGATGTATTTAAAGATTATGAAATATATAGCATAAAAGTAGAAAACAAGAACGATAATGAAATTATTTTAGATAATTTAAATTCTGTTTCTAGTACGTATTTGGAAACTAATGAAGAAACAAAAATAAATTGTTCAAATTATGAAGCTGGAATAAATAGCTTTAAATATTATGCAGGAGTAACAAAAGACATAAAATTAAAATTTATAAAACAATATAGTGCAGATATTAATGATGATAAAATTGTATTTTCTTCTGCAATATTAGATACAGAAAATATGGAAAATACAGAAGAAATTGAGGTTCAGTTATAGTAAAATCCAAATGGAGGAGCATATATGAAAATAAAAAAAGAAAAAGTACAAGCTATATCAAAAGATAAAAAAATAAATTCAATAAATAAACTTGTTAATAAATGTATATTTATAAAAATTGTAGTTATATTCATATGTGCTTCTTTTATGCAAAATATATCATATGCAGGAGATGAAAAAGATAAATCTGATGTTGAAAGTGAGTATTTAACTTCAATTGATATGGTTTTAGAAATATTAAAAAAAGATAAAGAAATTTCGGATTACGAAAACACTTATAAGTATATTTATTATAAATATACCGGGAATGATTCATATAAAACAGAACTGGATTTTTCAGCATACGATACAAGTGGATTTAATGATGTGAATGACGGAGGAAATGGTGGATCAAGTAATTTAGAGGGATATGATGGAGTACCAGCTAAAATAGCAGATTTTTTGCTGGACAAAGGAATGCCTATAGAGGGAATAGCTGCTGTATTAGGAAATATTCAACAAGAATGTGGATTTAATCCTAAAGATACCTCTGGAAATTATATTGGAATTTGCCAATGGGGAATATTATATGATGGAAAACCAAGTAGAGGAACAGCACTAAAAAATTATGCAACAAAAAAAGGTAAAGATTGGACAGATTTAGATATACAGATACAGTATATGTGGAAAGAACTAAATGGTGGATATTCAGATTCAAAAGCAAAATTAATGAAAGCAAAAGATGTAGCATCTACAACTGAATATTTTGCAAGACACTATGAAGCATGTGTTAACTCAGATGGATCTCTTCAACAACTTGATAAAAGACAGAATTATGCACAAAAATGGTATAACGAATTAAAGAAAAAGGCTGAAACTGGTAGTTCAAGTGTAAATATTAATACAAAATTAACTGGAAAGAACAAAGAGAAAATGGAAAAGCTAATTGCTAAAGCAATAGAAATTGCAAATGACGTAGATTATAAATATTATACATATTCTCAAGCTAATAGATTTGGTGAACATAGTTTTGATTGCTCAAGCTTTTGTGCTAGATTATACAAAAAATATTTTAATATAAGTATACCTAACAGTACTGGTGATTATAGTTCTAATGGTTATGTTGGAAGTGTTGGAAGTGTTGAATTACAACCAGGAGATATTTTATGGAGAAGTGGACATGTGGAATTATACATTGGCAATAATAAAAGAGCAGGTGCACACACGCACTATCCAAATAATCCGAAAGATGATATATCTATAAAAGAAGGCGGAATGAATACATTTACAAAAGTATATAGATTTATAAAATAAGGAGTTTAAATGAAAAGTATTAGAAAGATTATTATATTTATAATAAGTATTATTGTTGTTCTTATTCTAATTTTATTTGGAATTAAATTTAGAGAAAATATAAAAAATAAAGAAAACGTTGAAGAAGAATATGTACCTGAAAATGAAATAACAAAAGTTTATAATAATGAAGAATTCTATAATATTAAGTTGATTTTCCAAGATATACAGGAATATATTAATTATTTAGACTATAGTCATTTTGAATCAAAGTATGAATTTACAGATAGTGAAAGTACGACTAATGGACTAAAAGAAAAAGGAATAGAAAGCATTAAAGGAATAATTGATGAAAATTATATGAAGGAATATAATGTTACAGATGACATAATATACAATAATTTTGTTAAGTTTTCCAATAAAAAAATAAGAATAAATAATATATATGTATGTGAGCAGAATCTTAGAATAAAAACATATTTTGTATATGCTTCAGATATTGAAACGAATAATGAATTAAAACTTGTTATTAATACAGATGATTCTAATTGCACTTTTAATATAATGTTGGAAGATTATTTTAATAAAAACAATATTTCAGAAGAGAATATAGAAGAGAAAAAAATAAATATAAATATAGAAAAAATTGAAGAGAATAATTATAATAAATACGAATATTATACAATTTCAGATAAAGATTATACCTTAAATATTTATCAAGATTACATGGATATTATAAAATATAACCCTGAAAAAGCATATGAAATTTTGGATAATGAGTACAAACAAAAAAGGTTTTATAATCTAGATAAATTTAATGAGTTTATAGAACAAAATGATTTTTCAAATGGGGAATACGAAATTACAAAGTATAAATTAAATAAAAAAGATAATTATACAGAATATATTTGCATAGATCAATATGGCAATTATTATATTTTTAAAGATAAAGGTGTTATGGATTATACTGTAATGCTTGATACATATACTATAGATTCAGATGAATTTAACAACAAATATAATAATTGTTCAGATCAATTGAAAGTTGGAATGAACTTGGAGAAAATTTTTCAAGCTTTAAATAGAAAGGATTATAATTATATATATGAAAAGCTAGATGATAATTTTAAACAGAATAATTTCCCAACATTAACAGATTTTGAAACATATGCTAAAAATACATTCTTTGATATTAATAAAATAGAATATGGAGAATTTGAAGAAAAATCTGGAGTGTATGTGTATAAAATATCTTTATCTGATGCAACAGAAAGTGCAAACGAAGAAAAGAATGTGACAAAGAATTTTATTATAAAGCTAGAAGATAATAATAACTTTAAAATGGCATTTAATGTAGACTAAAAAAAGTATAGTTATACTTTGGAGGAATATATGGGAATAAAGCAAAATTTTGAAGCTGCTAAAGAAGAAGCTAAGAAAGAAATAAAAAAACTAGCTAAGGAATTAGCAAAAAAAATATTAACAACTGTAGGACCTTATTTATTAGGATTTATTTTAATTGCTGGATGTTTTTTTGTTATACAAGGAAAATTAAAGGATATAGCAGATGAAGTTGTAAAAGCAGCTTCAAAAGTTACAAGTGTTTTTGATAATTCATCAGATACACCAGCAGTTATTATAAATGATGATTTAATAAAAGAAGTAAAAAAAGAGATGGCAAGCGAGTCTATAAATATAGATGAAACTTATCTTACAGATGCTTTATTAAAAGCTTCTTTAGAGGCTTATTATGCAACACAATATCCGTATATAGATGGTGTGGACTATGGAGACGAAAAAGAAGGAGAAGTCTCAAATGTAATTAAAGGAGCTATTTATTTAAAAAGAGAAAATAAGGACATGCAGTATATTAATTATGGCTCTTTTACATCTATGATGGGAGATGGGAAATCTACATCAGATAAAGATGATGTAAAAATGAAGTTTTCTGTTGATAATGATGGAAATATTGTAGTTGCAACTTGGAGCATGACAAATACTGTAACAGAAACTAAGCAGGAAGATGGCTCATATTCTCAAGATGGCTCTGAAACAAGCACAAGTTATAGTATTTCTGAATACAAAATAGACCAAAAAACGCTAACTGAGCAATATACAATGTCGTATAAGTTGCCTATTTTATTAGGAAATATGTATTCAAACGAGGGCTTTGGTGTTGCAGTTGCAAAACTTGGAAGAAATGCAAAAATAGAACTTTCTATATTAGATGACACAAGTCAAACGAGAACTGTAAGTAGAGAATTATTAAAAGAAAATTATAAAACTAGTGGAACATATAGTTGGAGAGATATGGAAGATGATCCTTTAAAAACAGATAATTTTGAAGGGGTAGAATGGGCAAATGATTATACAAGTGAAGATACAGCATATAAGGTAATTACCGAAACAAGTGAATCTAACAATATAACAATAAAACCAACAGCTGTAGATACTTGGACTGTAAAAGGTGAAGTAACAGATATAAGACCAAATACAAAAACAACTCCAAATACAAAAACAACTCCAAATTCATATACAAACGAAATGGATAATGATTCAGATTATAAAGAAGATACAACAACAACTGTTTCACAAGATGAAATTGATAAAATAAAAGAAAACATTATGAATAATAAAGCCGAAGGCTCAGAAGGCCCTATGACGGTAAACTCTATTGAAAGTGTAGATGCAAAAGTTTATAAAAAAGTAACAGACCATAAAATGAAAACAGATACAACAACAACAACTACTACATACACATCATCGGATATGCAATTAGTAGATAATACAGACAAATTTTTAGCTCTAATAAAAGCAGATAAAAATGGAAACTATAGTAAAGATGGAGAACTGGTAAAATACATAAAAAAGGGAATAAAAGTTACAAAAACAACAAGTGCTGTAAGTTGGACAAGCAATAATACATCATCAACGAGCGGTGGAGACTATATTGTAGATACAACAAAATCGGATAGCAGTTTAGTTATTAATGATAAAAAGACTTTAAAGAAAGCATTTAATGGTTATTCAACTAATCAAAAGTTATTAGCAAATGTTGATACATTCTTAGAAATGCAGAAAAAATATCATGTTAATGCAGTTTTTGCAGCAGCAGTTTCAATAGTTGAAACAACAGCAGGTACTGCTGGACATGGAGCAGATTCATGCCACAACTGGTTTAATTATCAACCCATTAGTGGAATGAAAAAAGGTGATAGTAGTTGGGCAGCGTTTTCCAATGATGAAGACGGAATAATGGGATTTGGACAATTGATTGCTACGAGTCCAAGCTATTATTTTAGTAAAGGCGATAACACAGTTTATAAAATTGAAAAAGACTATTGGAAAAAAGGAAAAGATAATGAAGAACATGAATGGGCAGATAATGTAACTAAACTTATGGATGATATGTACAAAGCCGCAGGGATAAAGATTAAAACTCAAGGAAATGGTGATGTAATATCAACGTGTAAAGAAATTACACAATTATATTTAGGAAGGAAAGGACATTATGGACCACAGACATATGGAAATATAAAAAAAACATATGAATCAGATACAAATCTAGTTTGTGCAACATATGTATCTGTTGTATTATATAAATCTGGATTGCTAACTGAGAGTCAAATAAATAAATATAATTATCACTGGACAGGTTCAGGAGGAATACCGGATATGCTAAAAGCTGCTGGATGGAAGCAAGTTCCTCTTTCAGAATCAAAACCAGGAGATGTATGGAATAGACCATCAACAGGTGGAGCTTATAGTGGCGGTCATGCAATGATATATGCAGGAAATGGTAAGGTCTGGGATCAAACAAGTTGTATGATAAGTTCTGGTGGAGGTACTCCATGTAAAGGACCAAGAAATTATACAAATACAAGTGGTGTTGTTTGTTGGAGAGCACCATCTAATTAAAGGGAGTATAGATGAAAAGATTGAAGGTTATTATAATATTTTTAATAGTAATTATTGGAAGCTTGTTTATTTTATTAATATCAATAAATAATAGACAAGAAATATCTAAAAGTAAGAACTCAGATGAATATTTAAAAGATGAAGAAACAGAAGAAATTAAATATGAAGATAAACAAAAAGTAGATAATAGTGTAGATTTTTATACTGTTAGTGAATGCATATTTGAATATAATAAAAATAAAGATGAAAATTTTATAAATTGTTATGTAATCAATATATTACAATACACGGAAGAAAGTTTAAATATAACTAATTATGCTGTGAAAAGCTTAAATGTCGGACAAAATAATGTGAATTATGAATTTTATAAAGTCAAAATGAATTATAAAGATTGTGTATATAATATAGAGAGAATAGATTGTCAAGATGTTGAAGATATAAATATAAAAGATAATAACGAAATTGAAGAAAATAAAACAAAAAATTATACATATTGCTTTAAAGACGATGAAGAAATAGCAGAATATAAATATGAAACACTAAAATATCAGTTAATGTATGATACAGATAATTTTTATAATTTATTAGAATCTGAGTATAAAACTAAAAAATTTAATAATGAAATTAATAATTATAAAAGATATGTAAGTGATAATATAGAAAAACTAAAAAATTCAATACTTTTAAAATATAAAGTAGATGAAAATGATGATATAATAGAGTATATTATGGAGAATGAGTATAAAAATCAATATATAATATTTGTTAATAAAAATGAAATAAGCAAAGTAAGATTGGATAATTATACTATATTAACTGAAAATTATATAGAGGATTATAATTCATTAGACAATTCTTCTAAAGCTCATACTAATGTTGATATATTTTTAAAAATGATAAATTCAAAAGATTATAAGCAAGCTTATGAAAAGTTAGAAGAAACAGAAAAAAACGGTAATTTAGATAGTTTAGATAAATTTAGAGAATATATAGAAAATAATTTTTATGAAACAAATTACTTAGATGTAAATTATGTAGAAGAAAATGATGATGGAAATTATATTGTAAATACAACATTAAAAAATAATATAAGTAGCGCAGCAGATTCTATGGAAAAAAACTTTGTGGTTAAATTAAATGAAGGTACGGATTTTGTTATTTCATTTGAAATATAAAAATTAAATAAGACTGGTCTTGACCAGTCTTATTTTCTATCCTATAATAATTCTAGAGGTGAATATTATGAATAAGAATGAAGAAGCTTTTGAAAAATTAAGAGATTTTAGAATGGAAAAAATGATAGAAATAAAAAACTCTGAAAATGGTGAAAATATAGATATAGAAGATGTTATATATTGTGGCCAAATGGATTTTGAAATTGATGGCGAATTAAAAAAGAAAGATATATATATCATGAAAAAGAACGTAGATGGTAGTATAAAGTGGGAATACTATGCAGATGGTGATATGATAGCTATAGATTATAATGAAATGATTATTCCTACAACAGAATATCAAAAAGTAGACTTTAAGCCATTAATAAAAAATGAAGATAAGCAAGTTTCATTAAATGAATTGGAAATAGAGAAAATGAGCCATATGGCAAAAGCTCTTGGAATAAAAGAAAAACAAATAGATGCTTGTGCAGAAATAGACAATAGTAAATTAACAGAAAAAAATTTATTACGCTCATTAAATATAAAATCTGAATTTAATCCAAATAATAAAATAAATGGTTCTGAAAGTTTTGATAACCTTATACCAGGAACAAGTAAATTTAGTAAAATTGCTGTAGTATATTCTAATAATTCAAACGATAGATTTAAAATGGTAGGAATTACAAATGATGGAAAAGTAGAAGAAATACCAGCATTAACTCAAACAGAGGGAGTAAATCCAGCAGAAAAAATAGTTTCAGCAGATAGATATGGTGAAAACATAAAAGAACAAAGTGCACAAGCAATGTTTAAGATAAAGGGAAGAGCCAATGAAGGCTTTTCAATAAATATAGGAAGCATGGGATGTGTAGAAGTTAATTACATAAGAAGAAGTACAGATGATGAATATCTAAGTATTCCAGTAGAAGCAACACACACAAGATATGTAAAAAGTGAAATGAAAAGACAAATGGATAAAACAAAAAATACAAGAGTTGAAGAAGAAATTGATAAATCTCAAGCAGAAATAAAAGAACATGGAAATGCAGAGTGGAAAAACATCGATGATGACCCTAATAATGATATAAACCATGATGATGTAATAAGAATAAAAGATGGAACAGAAGAAGTATCATTTGAAGAAGAAGCTAAAAAAGCAAAAGTAAGTGTAGAAGAATTTAAAAGAATATATGAAGAACAATCTGAAAGCTTAACTCCAGAACAAAGAATAGAAAATGTACATGAAGAAATAGAAGAACAATATATGGGACATGAAGAAAGGAGAAGATAAAATGTGTGAAAAAGTATATTCTATAGATGAAATAAAAAAAATGCTATATGAAATATTGAAAAGAGCAGATGTAAAAAAAGCAATTTTATTTGGCTCTTATGCAAAAAATACTCAAACAGCTACAAGTGATGTAGATATTGTAATAGATAGTGATGGAAAATTGCTAAATATAAATTTTTATGGATTACTTGAAGAAATAGTACAAAAATTACAAAAAAATATAGATTTGTTTGAAATTACAGAAATCAAGAAAAATAGTCCTATATACCAAAATATTGTAAAGGAGGGAATTACAATTTATGAAAAGTAAAGACCGAATTATAATACAAAAAATAATAAATTATATAGAAGACGTGGAAAAGTATGTTGAAGGAATAGAACCTAGAGATTTTCTAGATGATAGAAAAACAATTATGGCATGTGCATTTTCCGTTATGCAAATTGGAGAATTAACAAAAGAAATAACAGAAGAAACAACAAAAAAATATAATTCAATTCCGTGGAATAGTATAAGAGGAATGAGAAATAGAATTGTTCATGATTATGAAAATGTAGATTTGTCCGTATTGTGGGGAACAATAAAACAAAGTTTGCCTGAATTAAAGGATGAATTAAAAGATATAATTATAAAAGAAAACGAGATTTTATTTTAGTAGTAATAACATCACCTATATAAATATATATTTATATAGGTGATGTTTTGTATGAAAAGAATAATTAGTTTAATTTTAATAATTTCAATTTTATTCCCAATTTACTGTTTTGCAGATGAAGAAAATATAGAAGAAGTGGAAGAAATTCCAGAACTTGTAGAGGCAACAACAAATAGTGCAGAGGAACCAAATATAAATTCAAGATCTGCTATTGTTTTTGATAGGAACTCTAAGGAAGTTATTTATGGTAAAGATGAAAATACAAAGAAAAAAATGGCTTCAACTACTAAAATTATGACATGTATAGTTGTTCTTGAAAAAGGGGAGCTTACAGATACGGTAATAGTTTCTAAAAATGCTGCAGGAACAGGTGGGTCAAGAGTAGGATTAAAAACTGGAGATAAAGCAACAGTTCAAGACTTGCTTTATGGTTTAATGCTATGTTCAGGAAACGATGCAGCAGTTGCACTTGCTGAACATGTAGGAGGAAGCGTAGAAGGTTTTGCAGAATTAATGAATGCCAAAGCAAAAGAGTTGAATTTGAGCAATACAAATTTTGTAACACCACATGGATTAGATAATGAAAATCATTATACAACAGCATATGAACTTGCAATTATGGCAGACTATGGCTTAAAAAATAAAACTTTTCGTAGCATAGTTGGGACTAAAAATATAACAATAAACATAAATGGAAAACCACGTAATTTAAACAATACAAATGAACTATTAGGAAGTGTTTCAGGAGTATATGGAGTAAAAACAGGCTTTACAAATGGAGCTAATAGATGTTTAGTATCTTCTTGTAAACGAGATAATTTGGATATAATAACAGTAGTACTAGGGGCAGATACAAAAAAATTTAGAACACAGGATAGCTTAAAATTAATAAACTATGCAATGAATAATTACAAAGATATTAATGTAGAAAAACAAATAAATGAAGAATTTGAGAAGTGGAAGAAAGAAAATAAAAGTAGTATGTATATAAATAAAGGAATAAAAGAAAATGTGGAAGTAGAACTAGAGAAAATAGAAAATAAATATATAACTATAAAAAATACACAGGAAAATAATATAAAAATAGAAATTAACAACATAAAAAAATACGAGGCACCATTAACTAAAGGAACAGTAATTGGAGTAGTAACAGTTAATGTAAAAGGAAAAACAAAGCTAGTAGTAAATATCCAGGCATCAGAAACGATAAAAAGAAAAAATATGTTAAATTATATAAAAGAATTATTAGAAAAAAATATAAATATATGAAAATCTTAGGGAAAT
>JABLTO010182671.1_pt1 | contig 17512 bp, 16 predicted proteins | sample 7160091 | NCBI WGS metagenome assembly JABLTO01 (sample SAMN14651225, study PRJNA627086) | human gut metagenome | isolation source: feces | host: Homo sapiens
GAAAACCTGATTGCCTGCCAGATGAGTGAACAGGAGATCTGCCGGCCTGAAAAATCAGGCGGAAGCCCCGCTTTTGCTCACGAAAAATCTTAATATTGCCATTTTATGGAAAAGGCATCTATGGAAAATCATTTTGGATTTTGTGCTCTAAAAAGCCCGCAAACCCGCATGAATACTGACAAAAATGGGGTAGGCATCTAAAGTGTCTACCCCAGATGGTGGGAGAAGATGGATTCGAACCATCGAAGCGAAACGCAACAGATTTACAGTCTGCCCCCTTTGGCCACTCGGGAATTCTCCCATTATTCATTTCTATATGGAGCTGGTGGACGGACTCGAACCCCCGACCTGCTGATTACAAATCAGCTGCTCTACCAACTGAGCTACACCAGCAAATCCAGCAACGTGATTTATTCTAACAAAGAAGAATGAGGATGTCAAGAGCTTTTGTAAAAAAACTCTGTTTTTTATCGAATCATTTTGCAAAAATTCCTAAAAGACGGATAAAACTCATTTGTAAGCAAGTTTTTATAGCAGGAAAGAGGCACCAAAAAATCCTTTCTTGAAATATCAGGCAGATACTCTTATAATAACCATATTAAGCGAGAAGGAGATACGAATATGGGTGGATTGTTTGGAGTAGCGTCACGCACCGACTGTGTGTTCGATTTATTTTTCGGTACGGACTATCATTCGCATTTGGGAACCCGCAGGGGCGGTATGGCGGTGTATGGAGAGAAAGGTTTTGACCGGGCGATCCATAATATCGAAAATTCTCCGTTCCGCACCAAGTTTGAAAAGGAATCCGTGGAAATGCACGGTAATTTGGGAATTGGCTGTATTTCGGATAACGAGCCCCAGCCGCTGATGGTCCGATCCCATTTGGGGACGTTTGCCATCACGACTGTCGGTAAGATCAATAACAGCGCCGAACTGGTGAATTTGGCCTTTGAAAAGGGAAACATTCACTTTTTGGAAATGAGTGGGGGCAGTATTAATCCCACTGAACTGGTGGCGGCTCTAATTAATCAGCAGCAAAGCATAGTGGAGGGGATTCGCTATGCCCAGGGTTTGATTGACGGATCTATGACGATGTTGATTATGACGCCGCAGGGGATTTACGCTGCCCGGGATAAAATGGGCCGGACGCCGCTGGTGCTGGGGAGAAAGAAAGGCGCAGTTTGTGCTTCTTTTGAAAGTTCCGCGTTTATTAATCTGGGCTATGAGGATTATAAAGAACTGGGGCCGGCAGAAATCGCCCTGATTACGCCGGAAGGGGCCGAAACGGTAAGCCCGGCGCAACAGCAGATGAAATTCTGCACCTTTATGTGGGTTTATTATGGATACCCAACCTCTACTTATGAGGGAGTCAACGTAGAGCAGATGCGCTACCGTTGCGGAGAAAAGCTGGCAGGACGAGACGAGGTGCGCACTGATATGGTGGCAGGCGTGCCGGACTCCGGTATTGCCCATGCGGTTGGATATGCCAACCGGTCCGGGATTCCATTTGCTCGTCCGTTCATCAAATATACGCCGACCTGGCCTCGCTCCTTTATGCCGCCCAATCAGACCCAGCGGAACCTGATTGCCCGGATGAAGCTGATACCGGTTAACGCATTGATTCAGAACAAGAGCATGGTGCTGATCGATGATTCCATTGTACGGGGAACCCAGCTGCGGGAAAGTGCAGAACTTTTGTATCAGAACGGTGCCAAAGAGGTCCATATCCGACCGGCTTGCCCGCCGCTTTTGTTTGGCTGTAAGTACCTGAATTTTTCGCGTTCCAATTCGGAACTGGAACTGATCGGCCGGCGCGTGATTCAGCGCCGGGAAGGAATTACTGATTATGACACTTTGCTGGATTATGCGAATCCGGACAGCACCAACTACAAAGAAATGGTGGACGAGATTGGAAAAGAACTGAAATTCACTTCCCTGCGTTATCATAGGCTGGATGACATGATCGATTCGGTGGGAATTGAACCCTGCAAGCTGTGCACCTACTGCTGGAGCGGGCGGGAATAAAAAGGACAAGCCCTCTCGGGAGAAATCCGGACGTTTTTTGTTGGTAAAGAGAAGGATCGTGTACTATAATAGGGAAACGAGGAGAATGGGAGGGGGTTTATGAAAAAAAGGGGCATAAAGATTTTTTCGTTTTTTCTGGCGGCATTGCTGTTGCTGACTGCCTGCAGCGCAGGATCCGGCTCCCGGATTGAACCGGAGTAATCAGCTTTACAAAATACGGCGGTTTCTCAGCCGCAGCTGGACCCCAAAAAACCAGTGAATTTGGAAATTTGGCATTATTGCAACGGCGTTCAAAAAACAGCATTCGACCATATGGTGCAGGGATTCAATGAAACCATTGGTCTGGAAAAAGGAATCATCGTAGAAGCATTCAGCCAGGGCAATATATCGGATCTGACAGAAAAAGTTGTGGACGCTGCGAATAAAAAGGTGGGAGCGGAGGATATTCCTGATATTTTTGCCGCTTATGCCGATACGGCTTATGTGGTAAATCAGCTGGGGCTGGTAGCGGAGTTAGACCGGTATTTGACCGAGGAGGAACTGAATGAGTACCGCTCAGAATATCTGGAGGAGGGCCGCTTTGACAAAAACGGTGCGCTGAAGATATTTCCTACCGCCAAGTCGACGGAGGTCATGATTCTCAACAGCACGGATTGGAAACCGTTCGCACAGGCGACCGGCGTACAGCTGTCTGATTTGGAAACGATGGAAGGGGTAGCAGAAGTTGGACGGCAATATTATGAATGGACCGACAGCCTGACCGGAACGCCCAATGATGGAAAGGCCTTTTGGGGCAGGGAGCAATGGCCAATTATATCATTATCGGCTGTAAACAACTGGGACTGGAAATCTTTTCTGTGCGCGATGGGGAAATGACGCTCCAGCTGGATCGGGAAATCATGCGTAAACTGTGGGATTGCTATTATGTGCCTACTGTAAAAGGATATTTTGGATCGTTCGGGCGTTTCCGTTCGGATGACGCCAAAACCGGAGATATTATTGCGCCGGTCGGCTCTACTACGGGAGCAACCTATTTTCCGGATCAGGTGAATACGGAAGACGGTGCGAGTTATGCAATTGAATGTACCATGCTCCCAGTCCCCACTTTTGCCGGAGGGGAAAATGCCATTATGCAGCAGGGAGCCAGCATGGTAGTGACAAAATCGGACGAAAGCACAGAATATGCAGCGACCGTCTTTTTAAAGTGGTTTACCGAAGCGCAGCGAAACATCGGCTTTTCTGCATCTTCCGGGTATCTGCCGTAAAAAATGAAGCGAACCAGTTGGATAAGATTCTGCCAGCCTTAGAATCGGTGGAGAACGGTTCGGCCAAAGAATTGCTAAAAAAATGTTTACAGTAACGATAGATCAGCTTACGGACTGCGAACTGTATACCAGCAAAGCTTTCGCCGGGGGGATTGACGCCCGAGCCGTGTTGGAAACTGCGATGAGCGATAAAGCGAGAGAAGACCGGGCGCAGGTCCTAACGCTGCTGGAACAGGGAGAATCCTATGAGAATGCGGTTGCCGCTTTTGATACAGATGAAAATTTTGAACAGTGGTATCAGCAGCTGGAGGAATCTTTGCAGGCGGCATTGGCATGACAGAAAGCACATGCCCATCCGGCAGATAAAGCGGGGAGCAGGGAGGAATAGCAGATGAAAGCGAAAGGCAGAAAGCATTCCATTATGCGAAGAATGTGGATTCCTTTGTCCTTTGTGATGATTTTGCAGTCGGTCCTGTTCGGCCGTTCCATTCTGGGGGGCGGAACCATTGACCGCTTAGAACAAAACAGTTTTGAAATTTTGAACGAGCGGGTAACAAACCGTAAAAATTACCTGGAAAATGAAATGATCCAGCGGTGGAGCGATCTGGCAGCTGCGGAGACGCTGATTAATCAAAAAGTGAGCAATATGCTGGAGCAAAATCAGGCTGCGTACTTCGCATTAACGGCGGAAGAGGAATGGACTTCTGAATTGCTGGAATTGATTTCACCGGACCTTTTGCATTTAATGCGGCGCAACTTTGTTACCGGCGCCTTTGTTGTGTTCAACGGAGACACCGGTTTTTCTGCACCTCAAAGTGGGCAGGCTGCCGCTTACTCCAGTGTACATTTTCGGGATACAGACCCAGTGTCAACCCCATCTGATTATTCGGATATTATGATGGAACGGGGCGTTTCCCGTATCAGCAAGGCGTTGGGAATCCCGCTGGATATTTTTTAGACACCGCAATTCTGTCTGGACAACAGTGACAAGACTTATTATAAACCTTTTTTGGCTGCCCTAAAATACTCCAGTGTTGACTCTTCCACCTGGGATATTGGTCTCTTCCGTTTGCGATTGACGAGAATGATATTAAAATCATCACCTATTCCCAGCCGCTTTTAACGCCAGGAGGAAAGCCTTATGGCGTTTTAGGCATAGAACTGACGGTGGACTATCTGCGTAAACAGATGCCGTTTGAAGAACTGAACGCGGAAAACAGCGCCTGCTACGCATTGGCGGTGGATATGGATTCGGCAGACGGGCGGGCGGATTATCAGCTGGTAATGTCCAGCGGACCGGCTTATACCAGGCTGTTCGGTTCTGCACAGGAATTGTCCTTTGAATCAGAGGCAGTTTTTGACAATACATATGCTGTCCAGCGAAAAGAAGAGATGAGAGGGAAGATTTACGGGAGCGTTCATTTCCTGGAACTATATAATACGAATACTCCTTTTGAGCAGGAGGCGTGGGAGCTGATCGCCTTGGATGAGGCGGATAACCTGCACTCTTTTTCAAAAAAGGTAACTACAGACATCCTTTTGGTACTGACAGTTTCCATCCTGCTTGGGGTGGTGTTTATTTCGATTGTGGACTACCGTCTGATCCGCCCGATTGTGGAATTATCCCGGCAGGTGCAGAAGAGTGATCCGCGTCAGCCGGTTTTGCTGCCCCGCCTGGATATCAAGGAAATTGACCAGTTGTCCGAGGCAATTGAAAAATCCAGTCAGTCAGTGGCAGATGAGGCATCAAAATTAGTAAAGATTCTGGATATGGTAGATGTATCCTTGGGCGCATTTGAGTATCAGCAGGAACGGGGACTGGTCTATTGTACCAAAGGATGTGTCCGATTGATGGATCTGCTGGTTGAGGAAGAAGAACAGGACGGAATTTTCTGTGTTCCGCTGTCGGTGTTTGATTCAATCCTCCATCCCCTTTTGGAGAAAGGCCGGGCGGAAAACGGAGAAGAAACGATGATCCTTTCCCTGACTGACAGCGAAGGGATACCGCGCAGTGTCCGGTTAAAGATGGTAGAGAACAACGGCAGTTTGCTGGGGGTTTTAATGGATATTACCCAGGAACTCGCAGAAAAACGGCGTCTGGAATATGAACGCGACTATGATTTGCTGACCACGCTGCTCAACAGGCGTGCTTTCTATGATCGTGTAAAAAGATTATTTGAGCATCCGGAGCAGATGGGAATTGCAGCGCTGATTATGATTGATTTAGATAACTTAAAATATATCAACGATACCTACGGCCATGATTACGGGGATGAATATATCCGTGCGGCCGCCAGTGTGCTGCGCAGTGTTTCCAGCAGTCAGATCATTACGGCCAGAATGTCCGGAGATGAGTTCTTTATTTTTTGCCAAGGATACTCTTCCCATTTATCCGTGAGAAACTTCAGGCCAGTACGATGCTGCTGCCTGATGGAACGCAGATTCGGTTGCGCGCCTCTCTGGGAGCTGCCTGGTATCCAAGTGATACGGATAATTTGCAGGACCTGATAAAATTTGCAGATTTTGCAATGTATCAGGTGAAAAACAGCACAAAGGGCGGAATCGAAGATTTTGACCGAAAGAGCTATGAAAGAGATGCCTTTTTGATGCAGAGTCAGGAAGAATTGAATCTGCTGATCGATCATCGGATGGTGGACTATGCATTTCAACCGGTGGTTGACGCACGTACGGGGGAGGTTTTTGGCTACGAAGCGCTGATGCGTCCCCGCACCGAAACAATCCGTACACCGCTGGACGTACTGCGGATTGCACGGGTACATTCCAAGATGGGGGAAATTGAGCGGCTGACTTGGTTTGAATGTATGAAGGTATATTCCCAGCATCCAGAATGGTTTGGCAACAGAAAAATATTTATCAATTCCATTTCAAATCAAAAACTGTCCCCCCAAGACCTTCAGCAGTTTCAAAAACAGTTCTCAAAAAATTTATCCCACATTGTCATTGAAATGACCGAGGGGGATCAAATGGATATGGAATGTCTGCGGGAAAAACAGAAGTCTTGTCGGGAAACCGGTGCGGCCATTGCGTTGGACGATTATGGCAGCGGCTATAACGGTGATACGATGCTTTTGGTGATATCCCCCAATTATGTCAAAATCGATATGGGAATCATCCGTGGGATTGACCGGGATACGGACCGGCAGGAGCTGTTCAGTCATCTGTTTGCCTATTCGCGGCAGAGAAAAATCAAAGTGGTGGCAGAAGGGGTTGAAACACGGGAAGAGATGGAAACGCTGCTTGCCATTGGAGTTGATTATTTTCAGGGCTACTATTTCGGCAAGCCGGAGCGGATTCCTCAACAGACGAATCCCGAAGCAAAGGCAGCGTTGCTGGAAGCAGTAAAAAGGCTGAAAAACAGCAGGGCGATGTAAATTTTTAATATTCTCCGCAGTATGAAACGCGGAAGGAAGATCGAAAGTAAAAGTCCTCTTTCTCGCCCAACGGGTAAGAAAGAGGACTTTTGTGGCTATTATGAGGTTTTAATTTGGGAGCAAAAGGCCCTACGGTTTTTCGTGACAATGTTTCCCTTTTCAAAGAAGAGGGCTGTTGTTATTTTTTTCGATGTTTTGCCGGGATTGTGCCAGAAGCTTTTCCACCAGGAGTGAGACGTGGGCAACAGCGTCGCTCAGTGGTGTCTTTTGGCAGAAAGATTTGTCCCGGGTGGTGATTTCACAACAGTTTTCCTTGAGATTACGGGGGCTGACAATGATCCGCACCGGTACGCCCAGAAGATCAGCATCGGAAAACATCACACCGGCGCTGACGTTGCGATCATCGAAAATCACTTCCATACCATGTTTCTGTAAAGCTTCGTACAACTGATCTGCACAGGAGCGCACTGTGGGATCATCGGCGCGGACAGCGCACAAATGTACCTGCCAGGGGGCGATGGAAATGGGCCAGATGGGCCCGTGATCGTCGTGATGCGCCTCGCATACCGATGCGGCCAGCCGACCGACCCCGATGCCGTAGCAGCCCATCACCGGATGATGTGTTTCCCCGTTCCGGTCCAGGTAAGTCATCTGCATGGAGCGGGTATACTTATCACCCAACTGAAAAATATTACCCACCTCGATACCGCGGAAAATATGGATGTCCTCTTTTTGACAGTGAGGGCAAATGCCGTTTTCCTGGATCTTGGCAAAGTCGTTGTAAACGGCAGACGGAAATTCCCGCTGCATGTCCAATCCGGTGTAGTGATACGCTTCTCGGTTGCTGCCGCAGGATAAGTTGTTGGCGCTTTGCAGTGACCGATCAAACAGTACCGTCAAATCTTCCTGCAGGCCGTATGGCCCGATATATCCGGCGTGGAGGCCGCAATCCTCATCAATAACTGCGGGATGAATTTCGCAGCCCAAAAAGTTGGTCAGTTTGGTTTCGTTTACGTCCAGATCTCCGCGGATGAACAGCACGACATAACGGTTGTCCGTATTTTTCTGATAGACAACTGCTTTGCAGCTCTTTTCTTTGGACGTGCCCAAAAATCCGCAGATGTCCTCGATGGTGTGGATATTGGGAGTATGAACCAGCTCCAGTGGACGAGAAATTTCATCCCGGTGGTTTTTTACAATAGATTCTGCCGCCTCCAGATTGGAGCGGTAGCCGCAGCTTTCACAAATGGCAATAGAATCTTCTCCTACCGGGGTCAGCAGCATAAATTCGTGGGATAGATTACCGCCCATCATGCCGGAATCGGAGGAGACCGAAACCACTTCTGGCACTCCGACCCGTGAGAAGATCCGTTCATAGGCCTGAAAGCACCGGACGTAATAGGATTCCAGATCCGCTTGGCTGGTGTGAAAAGAATAAGCGTCTTTCATGGTAAACTCCCGCACCCGGATGAGCCCCGCCCGAGGACGGGCTTCGTCCCGGAATTTGGTCTGGATTTGATAGACCATAAAGGGGTATTTACCATAGCTTTGTCCATATTCCCGCACCAGATGGACGGCGGCTTCTTCATGTGTCATCCCCAAAACCAGCGGGGTGTTGTTGCGATCCGAAAAACGCATCAGTTCGCTGCCCACGCTTTCATACCGGCCGGATTCCTGCCAAAGTGAGGCGGGCAGAACCACTGGGAATTGCACTTCCTGCCCGTCGATTCGGTCCATTTCTTCTCGGATAATCTGCTCGATTTTGCGGGTGATTCGCCGCAGGGGCAGATAGGAAGAGTAAATACCGTTAGCGACATATTTCATATAGCCGCCGCGCAGCATCAGAGCATGGCTGTCGATAACGCAGTCAGAGGGACGTTCTTTAAAACGCTCTCCTACCAGTTTTTCCAATTTCATATCCCTTACCTCCTGATCGAAATATTGGGCCGGGCATACAACTGGGAGTTCTCCCATCTTGGCCCGAAAAAAGAATACAAAAAAGCCCTAAACCGACCTATGGTCAGCTTAGGGCGAACGAAACCGTCCGTGGTACCACCTAAATTCGGAAAAATCCGCACTTTTACGCACGGGACAAAATCAGCCCGATGCGCTTCCTCTGTGACGGGAGGGCCCGGCAAAGCTTATAAAAAGGCTTGGCCTTTGTTCGGTTCGCAGCTCCAAGAGGGGTTGGGCATTGCTTTGCCAAAGGCTTTCACCGACCGCCTTTTCTCTGGGGGCGCCGCAATGCTTACTATTTCTTTTCAACGCTTTTGTATTCAATTTGCTCGCATTGTAGCACAGGCATAGAAGAAAGTCAAGATCGAAATCCAGTTTCGGCAAAAAAATCCCGGCGCGCCAATCAAAAGCGCGCCGGAGAAAATGAAATTAAGGGGGATAGGGAATCGGATGCGGAGGTTAAACCTGCTGGCTGTTTGATTCTTCTGGTTTTATTGCGGCAGCAGCAGGTTCCTGCACATCATTTGGACAGGAGGGAGCGGATACGGGAGCCGGTGCGGGAGCCGCAGCCAGCCTTCCGCCGACGATGCCGGCCAACAGAGCCTGCAGGTCAATGCCGGTAGACTCTTTCATGCCGTCCATCACCTGGCTGGCACTGGACATAACATCTTTGACCAGGCGGGTGGAGTTGCCATCGCCGTACATAACGATTTTATCCGTCTGCGCCAGCGGAACGGCGGCGTTTTTGACCACCTCGGGCAGCGCGTTGAGATACATTTCCAATACTGAAGCCTCGCCCATTTTGCGCTGTGCTTCTGCTTTTTTGTCGATGGCCTCCGCCTCTGCCAAGCCCTTGGCACGAATACCCTCTGCTTCCTGCTCCATGGAAAAACGCAACGCTTCGGCTTCGGCTTTGCGGGCCTCCGCCTGCTGGATAGCCTCAAACTTCTGGGCCTCCGCTTCTTTTTGGCGGCGGATCAGATCAGCCTCCGCCTCTTTTTCCACCTTGTACTTCATAGCGTCGGCCTGTTTGCGGATCTCCGCGTCCAGCTGGCGCTCTTTCAGGGCGATTTCCTTTTCCGCCAACTCCGCCTCTTTTTCTCTGCGGGCGATGTCTGCGTTGGTACGGGCAATTTCGATGGTCTTACGCTGCTGCTCCTGCTGGATGGAGTAAGCCGCGTCAGCCTCCGCCTTTTTCGTATCGGCGCGGACTTTCATATCCGCCTGCTGCACCGCCAGTTCGGCGTTTTGTTCTGCGATCATTTTTTCAGTAGATACTTTGACGGCGTTGGCCTCCTGCTGGGCGTTGGCAGTAGCGATAGAAATATCGCGCTGCGCATTGGCCTTGGCGATTTGGGCGTTTTTGCGGATCTGCTCCACGTTGTCGATACCCATGTTTTCGATGGTTCCTGCCGCATCCTTAAAGTTTTGGATGTTGAAATTTACCACTTCGATGCCCAGCTTTTGCATGTCAGGCACCACATTTTCGGTAATCTTTTTGGCAACGCCCTGCCGGTCCTGCACCATTTCTTTGAGTCCGACAGAACCGACGATTTCACGCATATTACCTTCCAGTACCTGGGTGACCAGGCTGATCAGTTCCTGCTGACGCATGCCAAGCAGCGCCTCTGCGGCGCGCTTGAGAAGTTCCGGGTCGGAAGAAATTTTGATGTTTGCCACACCGTCTACCGAGACGTTGATAAATTCATTGGTGGGTACGGCCTCAGTGGTTTTCACGTCTACCTGCATGACCCGCAGAGAAAGCTTATCTACCCGCTCGAAAAAGGGAACACGCCATCCCGCTTTACCGATCAGAATACGCTTTTTGCCTAATCCGGAGATAACGTAAGCTGTATCCGGCGGAGCTTTCAGATAGCCCAAAATCAGCAGGAAAAGAACGATGAAGACCGCCGCTGCGGAGAAAAGAAAAGTACTGGATAATAAAAATTCAGGCATTGTATTTCCTCCTTAAAAAAATTAATTTTAGTATAAACCCGCTAGCTGGTTTTGCCAAGAGGGAGAAGCTGCCATAAAAAAAGACTTTTACCAGAAATGGTAAAAGTCTTGTTAAAATCTTTGCAGATATCTGCGCTGCCCGAGGTTTTTGATGTAAAACCCGTACTGACGGTGCGCACCACTGTTGACAGTGGAACTACTCCCTTTTGACAGCCTTTATTCTATCATAACGAATCGTATTTTGCAATAGAATAATGATATGTTTTTAACGATATTTTGATACGAATCGTATTTTATTGATGAAATAATACGAAATGTTTGATATTTTCCAAAAAACAGCTGTGGCACATATCAACCGATACTTCTATGGGCGGATGGGAACAATTTGCCGCACTGACTTTTCGATTTTGTGAGATGACCGATAAAAGCGCAGTGTTCATCTTTTTCAAGCGGATCTTTTTGGATCAGATCCCTTTTCAGTTGTTCTCTCCGCTTTTTATATTTTGAACAGGTCTTCTCAAAATGGGCCGCGCAGATTGATGGAGGCATTTTTAATTTCTTCTGTCCCTTTATTTTTGTATGCCGGACATTGATATCGCGGCTTTCCCTTGCTGGATTTGCCATACTCGATGGCGCCGGCTGGACAGCCGCAGATACAGGCCATACAATGGGTGCAGCGGTCGCCCCAGGCAGGTGTTCCGTTTTTCATCTGGATGTTGCCCAGAGGACAGGCTTTCTCACATCTGCCGCAGCCAATGCAGTTGCGGGAAACGAAAAAGGCTTTGGATTTCACGCAGATTCGATAAAACATATCGTTGACGAAGCCGGACTTCAGCTTGTCTGTGATGCACGCCTTGTGAACAGGAAAAGCCCTTTTTTCCCGGATACGGGCAACCCCTCTTTCCAGCATCGGCTGCGCGGCAGCTACAATTTCGCAGGCTTTGTCCTGCCCGGGAGCGTTGAACATGACGATATAATTTTCCGGCATGACCACCTCCAGAGTCCCCAGGAAACGGAGCCCAATTTCTTCGCAGAGCGCCTTGTTTTTTGGCTCGGGGTTGCCGATTTCACTGCCGCAGGTCATGACAAAATAAGCGTCTTTGCTGCCCAAAAAGCTGCCGCTGCGAATGAAATCCACAAAAATGCGCGGCAGCTGCCAGCCATAGGTGGGAGCCACAAATATCCAGGGCTTGCCGGAAATCAGTTCGGCCGGGATGCCGTTGCGAATAAAGTGAAAAGCGTCAACAATTTCATCATCCAGTTTGTCTGCCAGCATCTGCGCACAGTAACGGCTGTTGCCAGTGCCGGTGAAATAAACAATCATGGATAAATCCTCCTTAGATGATAATGCCCTCGCAATGGTCGATTTCGTGCTGGATAATTTGGGCAGTCCAGCCGGTAAAAGTTTTGAATCGTGTTTGGAACTTTTCGTTTTGATATCGGACTTTGATGGAATGAAAGCGCTTTGTCTTGCGGGTACCGGTGAGAGACAGGCAGCCCTCCTCCGCCTCGTAGGGACCGGATCGTTTGATGATCTCAGGATTAAACATAGTCATGTAGGCACCCTCAGCGTCAAAGACGATGATGCGTTTGTTCATACCGATCATGTTAGCTGCCATGCCCACGCATCCCTCCTTGTGAGCTTTCAGCGTTTCCAGTAAGTCCTGAGCCACGCAGAGGCCTTCCGCTGTTGCCGGCTCGGATTTTCGGGCAAGAAAAGTTCTATCTTTACAAATTTCTCGGATCATCCAGATTCCCCCGTTTTTTTCGAAGTTTTAACTCAATCTTTTTTTCGCCGGCCAACTTCTGAAGCACATTTACCGCATATTGGCTCCTTTCCTTCATGGTCAGCTCTCCGGATGCGCGCAGCTGTTCCATGGCTTGCTGCAGCGAGGAAAGCTCCAGCAAATTGACAGCCGTGCAGAAGAAAGTTTTTCTGCGCCCATCATTGTAATTTTTCAGCAGTTGATCAAGGATTTTTCTTTTTTCCGTCTGCTCACGATTGTATGCGTAAATACCAATCTTCTGGGCTCGTTCCAAGTCCGCTTTCTGGCGTTTATGGGTAATAAAAGAGTCAAAATCTTCTATATTCAGGTATTTTTCGCAGGGATATTGTTCACATTCATAGCAGTATTCAACTTTCCCGTGTTCCAAACTGCATTTGGCAATGGCGCAGGATTGATTTCCCTTTCCGCATCCGCCACAGTATTTCCCGAAAAACATCGGGCATAAACCACAGTTCAATCCACAAAGGGAAAGCAGTTGATTCTCTCGTTTAAACCCCTTCATCACAACGGCTCCTTTTTTCTACTTCACATTAGCCTTTTTAACACGGTTGCAATGTCCTTTGAAAGCAGCGGCTGCATACTGTCCCGGGAACCGGTCAGATCAGCGTTCTCCAGAGCTTGTCGAATACGGGGGATCATGGAAGGATGAGCCTCGACAATTTCTGGCATTGCCTGAATGCACTGCCGGGCAGTGATAGGTTTTTCGTCAGTAATATGGCGGAGTAATTCATCCAGCACGGGACCAAATCTTTCCGAGCTGGTCCATTTTGCATTGGCGGCAAGAATGGAGATGACCCGGTTTCGAACCAGAGAATTTTTATGATGGAGCAACGCGGAAAAGTCAGTTAAAAAAGGTGTCCAGCGGCCATCCTTTCGGCTTTCTGCTGTGATCTGGTCTGCGTAGCAACTGGCTGCCTTGGCATCTTTGCATGTCAGGCAGGCAATGGATTCAAAAATATCCATCATAGCTGTTTCCTCCGGTTATCTCATGCAGCTTTCTACAAATTTGAGAGGCACATCCATCCTTTTTGCCACTTGTTCTTCTGTCATTCCACTGTCCAGGAAACGACGCACGACAGCTTCCATCTGTTCGCCCACTTCAATGATATGGTGATCCGGGTCGTAGAAACGAACGACCCGCTGACCCCAACGGTGTTCCTTTACTGCATGAACATACTCTATTTCCAGCTTCTTTAATTTTTCAGAAAAGGCCTCGAAATCGGATTCTTCAAAGTAAAGCTCACCGGCGTTGCCGCCCGAAAGAACAGGCTTGCCCTCGAGAAATTCCTGCCAGGAATCTAAAGTCTGCAGGCAAACGCCGCCAGTCAGGGTCACATTGGCTCCAAAATCCATGATGACGCATAGGCCCAGAACCCGTTTGTAAAAATCGATGGAAGCAGGCATGTCTTTTACTGCCAAAAGGGGATTTTTAAATTTCATAAAGAGGATCTCCTTTCCTTGGTTTGCGCAAAATCATAGGCTTCCCGCAGCCATCCTATCAGCTCATCGTCCAATTGTTCTGCCTCGAACACAATCATGTGATGGGTCCAGCGATTGGGATAGGGTTCTACGGCTATGGCAATGCGGGGCGAATTCAGTCGGTGAGACAAGCCGAAAGACACAATTATGAATACTTCCGGGCAACCTTTCATCCTTTTTAGAGAAACAAAAGCATAGCCGTACTTTGCCTTGAAGGTGATTTGGGATTTTTGCACCTTTAGGGAGGTGTTTGGGCACTCGGTCAGCAATTTACTCCGCAGAATTTCATACAGCGGCAGTGCATTTGGCATGATATTAAAAAATAAAAACTCGTCTGCTGTCATAATATTCACCCCTGTTTCTGTCAGTATACCATACAAACCGTTTCGCGGAAAGACTTTTACCAACTACAAAAAGCATGACAGCGATCAAATCTATGTGGTATATTAATACAAAAGGAAGTTGTGTTGCAAAGTGAGGAAATACTATGAAAAATAACGATATCATCCGTCTTGAGAAGTCCGACGATCACCGTGAGGTGGAAAACCTGACTCGCGAAGCCTTCTGGAATGTATACCGGCCCGGTTGTACAGAGCACTATATCTTGCATATGCTCCGACAGGACCCCGCCTTTGTCCCGGAGTTGGACTTCGTGATGGAGAAGGATGGAAAGATAATAGGGCATGTGATGTATATGCGATCCGAAATCTGTGCTGACGACGGCCGAGTGATTCCCGCCATGACATTCGGTCCTATCAGCATCGCGCCGGCGTACCAGCGCCAGGGATATGGCACTGCCTTATTGCATCATTCCATGGAGGAAGCCAGGAAGATGGGGGTAGGGGTAATCCTCATTTCCGGCAATATTAACTTTTATGGAAAGTTCGGCTTTGTAGTAGCAAGTACGAAAGGAATCCACTATTTTACCGAACCGCGGGACGCACAGGTACCTTACTTCCTGCTTTGTGAGTTAAAACAAGGCTATCTGGCTGGCGTCACCGGCACTTACAAGGATCCGGAGGGCTACTTCGTGGACGACGCGGATGCGGAGGCTTTTGATGCTTGTTTTTCACCCAAGGAAAAACGGAGACTACCCGGACAGCTGGAATAAACGGCGCAGAGCGGCCATGCAGTCTCTATTAATAGGGCAATTTGTTCTCAAATTACCATTTAATAATACAATAAACGTTGATGCTCCAACGGATGTAACCTCACTCAAGATTTTGTAACCGAAGCTCTTATAATGATGTAACCCAGCTCTCAAATATGTAACCTCACAGGTAAGAGCATAAGCATTTGATAATGAGACGAGATTTGTCAAGGGGGCTTTCTGCAAAAGTTACAGATTGTTCAATAAATATGGACATGTGCTAATTATCGCCGTTCTCACAATGAGAACAGCGATAAGATTTTGATAACAGCCACTCTTTAAGTTTATATTCGCCATTACTTTACAGCTCTACAAAAACACCATCATTGAATCCATATATGTTTTCCTTTTTGAATCCGTATAAAGACCCAGGCAAGCTGATATGCGGTTCAAAAGTGAACGCTTCAACAGCGGACAGTTTTTCCGTGTTTCCTTTTTCGATGTAGATACGTTGTCTTTTGTCCTTAACTATGGAATGACCCAAGTTTCCAAGAAAATCAAGGTTGACGTACCCACCAGCTTTGATCTGATCGTTTATGTAGTAGAACAGTTCCTCAAAAGTAGTGTTCTCGTCCACGAAACCACGCATAGCTTCGTGCAGATAGGCTTCCATTTTGAGACCGTTTCGCCATTCACCATTCTGTATTTGCTCTATGTCTTTGACGATCCTGCCGTTTTCTACGATCAGCGTTCTGGCATAGTCGCCCCAAATGCAGTTGTTTTGCGGGCTTAAATCTATCGTGATAATATCGTTCGGCTCAATTATATGGTCATCTGTTTTATACTCACGACCGGATACCGATACAGCGGTCTTATCACCGGCGAAAACAAAAGCACCCACATCCCAATACCAAAAGGAATCCGCCCCGTGGGAGCGCATATATGTCTCACACAGTTTGCGAAGCTCAACAAGCGTCATACCGGGCACAATAACAGTTGAAATATATTCAATGGTGGCTCGGTTCAGATTTTGCATTTCGTGAATAGTCATCGCTTATTCTCCAGTTGATTGCACTTATTTACATACTTTTCTTGATAGTCCGAAATCTCTTTGCAAGAGTATTCCGAGCATTTTCCACACGCATCTATACCTCGCTCAATGCAACACTTTTTGAAGGGACACTCCTTGCACAACTCAAACACGTTCTTTGATCTGCCACCGTCGCAATAGAATTTTTCAAGAGGAATATCAAGTCCAAATCTCTCTTTATAAAAACTCTGAGCCTGTCTGCGCAGGTCATCATTATTGGTTTGCGTTGCAATATAGGTAACACACTTTGAGCAATCATGACCACAGTAACACGGCAGACCGAACAGCTTACTTATCCGATATGTACTGTCTGTGATTCTTGTTGTCTTATCCCACCGGTCGGACAACGGAAAATATACTCCGTCTTTTGCCTTTTCTCCAAAGTCCCATTGTCCATTTTTGTTACGGTTGGCATTGATCCAATCCATAACGAAAGTCAGTTTTTCTTTTGCCAGATCGTAACGAGACAATACTTCTATTGCAGCGATATAACAACTTGACTTTCGTGAGGCAAATGTTTCTGGAAGTTGATTTAGTGGCTTGTCATAAATGTAGTACATCCCATCCGGCTTCGATAAGTAATAATCCAAAAACAAATCTTCTGTTTTTGGTGATAATACCCCCGGAAGCAACGCAGCATGATAGAACATACCAAATCCAGTTTCAAATCCACTCTTGGGTTTTCGTCCTTTCCACTCTGTAAACGCCACAATATCATCAGCTACGCTGTAACTACCACCGGCAAAAGCTTTTTCAACGATTTGTGCCCATTGGTATGCCACTTCAAGAGCAGTTTCATTTTGCGGCTCAAAGATTCGCAACCAAGCCGCCAACATGAGTTTTTCAAAGAAAACCCAATCGTGTTTCTTTTCTGAGTAATTATCAATATCAAGTTCACCCTTGATACATTGTTCCATGCGTTTAAGTACACGCTGAATAACTTCATCTTCGGCTGTGTATCCAAGATAATAGAGCCTTCGTATTGCCTGCTCGGTTGTATAATTTCTACCGGGAACAGGGCAACTAAGTGTGTGAAAATTACCCCATAGACCATCTTCTCGCCACTGTGAAATAATTTGATCTACCCATTTACCATTTCTATAGTTTTGCATAACTCACCGCCTCTGTTTCCTAAAAACAAATCACTTTCCGGTCTTAATCATTTCAATGATTTCTTCCTCGGTCTGGCACTTGTCGTAGTCGCCAACAAGCTTACCTTCATAGTGATAAACAATGCCTTTTTCCTTATTTCTAAGGAGGCATTTTTCAAGTTCCTCTACACCGTATCTTCTCGCAAACTCTGCAAAAGCACGAATATGGGGCTTATCGAGCATACATCCGGTGCAAGGAAATTCAGAACATTCCCAACAGCCGTTCAGCCCTTTTTCTTTACAACAGTTATAGTTTTTGCACCAGCCGTGGCTTTCACAGCCTCCGTCTTGGCAACCTACACAGCCTTTATTTTCGGAACA
>JABLTO010139084.1_pt1 | contig 17487 bp, 20 predicted proteins | sample 7160091 | NCBI WGS metagenome assembly JABLTO01 (sample SAMN14651225, study PRJNA627086) | human gut metagenome | isolation source: feces | host: Homo sapiens
AATATCTAATATCTAATATCTAATATCTAATATCTAATATCTAAATTTTATTTTAATATTTAGATTTAGTAAATACATTATCTTAAAATTAATCTATAATTTATCTTAAAAAAATAATAGGAGGAATCAATATCCCCCTATTTATTATTTATATACTATTTTAGACAAATCACATATGCTTAGCATTGTGTCATATATTTGCTTTAATAATCCTAATCTGTTATTCTTTATAGCTTCATCCTTATCCATTACCATTACACTATCAAACATAGCATCTATAGATGGTCTTAATGATGCAAAGCTATCTAGAGCTTCACTATATTTTTTATCATTTAATAATTCTTTAACTTTAACTTTTATATTATTAAATTCTTTGTATAAGTTTATTTCAGCATCTTCTGTTAATAATTGTTCATTAACATCACTAGATACAGCTTTTTGAGCTAATGTAGAGACTCTGTTAAACGCAGTTAACATTTCAACTAGCTCATCTTTATCTAACCAGTTATTAAGTTCAGTAGCTCTTAAGTGCATATCTGATATATCATTTATTTCTGAGCTTAACACTGCATCTATTACATCATATCTTATACCTAAATCTCTAAATAGATTTTTTATTCTTTCTTTAAAGAATTCCATGATAGAATTTACTACTTCTTCTTTATTAAACTCTAAATTAGAGTAATTATTTAATGCTAACTCAACTAATTCCTTTAAGCTTATATCTAATTTACTATCCATTAATATATTAAGCACACCTAACGCTTGACGTCTTAAAGCATATGGGTCTTGAGAACCAGTTGGTTGTATTCCTATTGCAAAGAATCCAGCTATAGAATCTAATTTATCAGCTATAGATAAAGCTATACCTGCATTAGTTTTTGGAAGTATATCTCCTGCAAATCTTGGTAAATAGTGTTCAAATATAGCTTCGCAAATAGCTTCATTTTCACCACTTACTCTAGCATACTCTCTACCCATTATACCTTGAAGTTCTGTAAATTCGAATACCATACCTGTAACTAAATCTGCCTTACAAAGCTTAGCTGCTCTTTTTGTATCTTCTTTATCTTGTTGTAAGTTTAATAAATCTATTATATTAGAACTTAAATTTTCTATTCTTAAAGTTTTATCGTATACTGTTCCAAGTTTAGCTTGGAATACTACACTCTTTAACTTTTCTATATAGCTTTCTAAACTCTTTTTAGTATCTTCTTTATAGAAGAATAATGCATCTTCAAGTCTAGCAACTAAAACTTTTTCATTACCAGCTTTAACTTTGTCTATTCTATAATCATTACCATTTCTAACTGCTATAAAGTTAGGAAGTAGTTTACCATCTTTAACAACAGGGAAGTATCTTTGGTGTTGTTGCATTGGAGTTGTAACAACTTCTTTTGGAAGTTTTACATAATCTTCATTGAATTCTCCATAAAATGCTGTTGGGTATTCAACTAAGTAAGTTACTTCTTCTAATAAATCTTCGTCAAACTCAACTTCTCCACCTAAAGATTTAGCAACTTCTATACATTGCTTTCTTATCATTTCTTTTCTCTTATCTTGGTCAAGTATTACAAAGTTTTCTTCTAACTTTGTTAAGTAATCTTCTAATGAATTTACTTCAAATTCACTTTGTCCTAAGAATCTATGACCTTTTGTTATATTAGATGATTTTATTCCTTCTAAATCTATTTCAAGTACATTGTCATTTAGTAAAGTAACCATCCATCTTATAGGTCTTGCAAATCTCATGTTTCTTCCACCCCAACGCATAGCTTTAGGGAAAGTTACATTTTTTACTGCTTCAGGTAATATAGTTTTTAATACTTCACTAGTTTCTTTACCTTCTTGTCTTATTGTTCCAAATATGTATTCATCTTTTCCTAAAGTTTTGAAAACAACATCTTCTTCTTTAAGACCTTTACTCTTCATAAACCCAAGTGCAGGTTTTGTAAAGTTTCCATCAGCATCTAATGCTATTTTCTTTGAAGGTCCTTTAACTTCTTCTTCTAAGTTACTTTGTCTTTCACTTATATTTTCAACTATAAAAGTTAATCTTCTTGGAGTTCCGTATGTTTTTATATCACTAAATTCGATTCTATTTTCATTGAACATCTTAGTTAAGTTGCTCTTTATTTGATCTAAGGTACTACTTACAAATCTTGATGGTAATTCTTCAACACCAACTTCAAATAAAAGGTAGTTATTCATTATTTATCACCTCTCTTTAAAAGTGGGAATCCCATTTCTTCCCTTTGCTTTACAAATGCTGCAGCAACATTTCTTGACATATTTCTAACTCTTCCTATGAAAGATGCCCTTTGGCTAACCCCTACAGCTCCTCTTGCATCTAAAGTATTAAATGCATGAGAACATTTTAGTACATAGTCATAAGCTGGAATTACTAGACCTTTTTCCATTAACTTAAGACCTTCTTTTTCATATATATCAAATAAGTTAAATAACATATCTGCATCACATTCTTCAAATGCATACATAGAGTTTTCGTATTCAGCAGATTTAAATATATCTCCATAAGTCATTTCATCATTCCATTTTAAATCATAAACGCTGTCAACTTCTTGGATATACATTGCTAATCTTTCTAGACCATATGTAATTTCTCCTGTTTCAAGTTCACATTCTATACCACCAACTTGTTGGAAATATGTAAATTGAGTTATTTCCATACCATCTAACCATACTTCCCAACCAAGTCCCCAAGCTCCAACTGTAGTTGATTCCCAGTTATCCTCAACAAATCTTATATCATGTTCATTTGGATCTATACCGATAGCTTTTAAGCTTCCTAAATATAATTCTTGAATGTTATCTGGAGATGGCTTTAATATAACTTGGAATTGGTGATGTTGATATAATCTATTTGGATTTTCACCATATCTACCATCAGCCGGTCTTCTAGATGGTTCTACATAGCAAACCTTCCAAGGTTCTGGCCCTAATGATCTTAAAAAAGTGTTAGGATTCATTGTTCCCGCACCTTTTTCTACATCGTAAGGTTGCATCATTATACATCCTTGTTTAGACCAATAATTTTGCAATGTAAGTATCATATCTTGAAAATTCATAATAATACCTCCTTTAATAAAATTGCTTAATATAACAAAGCCTTTCGTCTACACGAAAGGCCTTTAATAGCTATTTTCTAACTTTTAGAATATCAAATTAAACAATATTTGTCAATGTAAATGGTGATCCTATTTATTTAAATTCTCATCATCTTCATTGATAAGTTCGTCAGTTATATCTTTATCATCTTTTTTATTATCTACTACAACATCTTTTACTTCTTTGGCTGTGTTAACTAGCATTTGCTTTAACATATTAAGTTTTTCTTCATTTAGTTCACCTAAATCAACTATACTGCCATCATCTTCATTTTGTATTTTTATTCTACACTTTCCTATAACTGCTGCAGATAATCCAACTAATGTATAGATAGGAAGTAATGCTACACCTACTACACCTACTGTTAACGGTATATTCATTATAACTTTATTATTTCTATCAATTATAACTCTTATTACACTACTTCTTTTAAGTAATTCTTTTGCTTGTTCTTTCATTTCTTTAAAATCTTCACTATCTTTAGAAAACATATCCTCTACTGCTTTTTTAGCTTGTTTAGTCTTCTTTGATAAATTACTTTCTATTGTAGTTTTATTAGATTCTAGTGCTATTATAGATTCTATAACATCTCCATTATGATCTATAAGTGCTTGTTTAGCCTCTGCATATGTTGCACTAGGCACTCTTTGTATTACTGCATCAATCTTTTCTATTGTAATTTCGTTACTCACCCTTATCAGCTCCCTTAATATTTTCTATATCTTTTAAGAAGTATAACGATTTAAAGTTTACATTATCAATATAAACATTTAAATATTGCTTTAGAACTTTTTCTAGTTCATAAGTTATATACTTAGATACTTTAGCCTTGCTACATGTCAATATATCATTATTTAATATATATTCCATTAGCTTTATAGTTGTTACATCTAATTTTATATTTTCTTCAGTATTTTCACTACATAAATCACATAACAAGCCACCTTCATATATATTGAAAATTGCTGACTTTATACTCTTACTTCCACAGCTACTACATCTGTTCACAACTGGTCTAAAGCCTATATAGTCTAGAAATTTTAATTCAAAGGCCCTTGTTATAAACTTTTTATCTGTATTTTCTTGTGTATATAAGTATAGAGTCTGGGCAAGTAGTATAAATAATCTATTATTAGTTTGATTCTCGCATGTAGAACCTTCTACAAGTTTAGTAATATAGGTAGCATATGAAAATGCCTCTATATCATATGAAATATCATAAAAACTTTTTATTGTGTCACTTTGATTTACTGTATACATATTTCCTTTTCTTTTTAATGTATAGTTCGCATAAGAAAAAAGTTGCGCTGATGAAAGCAATGAACTTTTATTTCGTTTTGCTCCCTTAGCTATTGCAGATACTTTTCCTAATTTACGCGTAAATAAAGTTAATATAACATCATTTTCTTTGTACCTTACTGCTTTAAGTACTATCCCCTGGGTGTTCAGTATTATCATCGGTGTTATCTATCTCCCTTAACTCATCAGTTTCTTCATGCAAGTTTTTACAGTCACTTAAATATAGATATGCTTCTATACTACCCGTCTTTTTAAAAACTTCCCAACATAAATTGTTCATTTTTAAAAAACCCCCTTCTCACGGTTATAATTATATTCTTAGTAAGAAGAGGGTAAATAATACATTAAGTTATTAAACAATTTTTGACAATATTATAGTTGTTGTTACTAAGTATATTGTTATTCCTGTTATATCAAGCACTGTAGCTATAACTGGGGCTGATATAATTGATGGGTCTGCATCTAATTTTTTAAATAATATAGGCATAAATCCACCTATCATAGCTCCAACAATCATATTTATAAATAACGATACAGTCACAACTAATACTATATTTATATCTTTTATAAATATAAATACTATTATACTAACTATTAAGCTACATATTATACCTGTAATAATTCCTACTACAGCTTCTCTTATAACATTATTAAATTCTAGGTCTTTATTAGATAAACTCATTACAGCAAGAGCTGATGATTGAGTTCCTATATTTCCTCCCATACCTAAAACCACAGGTATAAAAAATACTAAAGATGCATATTTAGGATTCATTATAAAGTCTAAGTTTGAAAGTATTGCACTTGATAAAAGACCTGCTAATAAAGTAATTATTAGCCATGGTATTCTCGCCCTTACAGATGAAAATATTTGCTCTGTTGCCGTTTTATTTACATTTTGTGCTATATCTATTTCGTGTTCCGATGTTCCTGCAAACTTATACATATCTTCAGTTGCTTCTTCTTCCATTACATCTATTATATCATCTACTGTAATTATACCTTTTAATCTGTGTTCTCTATCTATAACAGGTATTGCTATTAAATTATATTTTGAAACTAGTCTAACTGCTTCCTCTCTATCTTCATCTACAAAGACAGATATTATATTCTCACTCATTAAATCTTTTACTATACTACTATCTCTAGCAAGTATTAATTCTCTTAGCGATAAAACTCCTACTAATCGTTCTTCATTGTCAACTACATATACATAGTATATAGTTTCTGCATCTTCTGCATATTCTCTCATATGAGATATTGCCTCTTTAGCTGTCATATATTCATTAATTTGTATATATCCAGTCGTCATTATTCCGCCAGTTGATTCTTCTTCATATATTAATAGTTCTTTTACATCATCGGCATCTTTTTCACTTAAAAGTTCCATTATGTTTTCTCGCTCATCTTCTTCTAACTGACTTAATATATCTGCCATATCATCAAGAGACATTAATTCTAATATATTCTTTTTATTTTCTGTATCTAGTTTTGATAATATATTACTAAAAAACTCAACATCACTTTCTTCTAATATAGAAGCAGCCATATCTAAAGGAAGTACTTCAAATAGTTTTATTTTTTCATTTTCTTCTAGATTTTCCATTATCTCGAATATATCTATTATATGATATTCTTCAAGTAACTCTCTAAGTTCTAGTATTTTGTTATTTTCAATTAATATTGTTACTTTATTTAATAAATCTTTGGAAGCATCCTGTTTCCTATCCATATAATTCACCTTTATTTTTCAGTATATCCAAAATTACTTACATAATTTTGTAAGTTTCTCCAATTTTCTTTTACTTTTACCCATAATTGAAGATTTGCTTGAGATCCTAAAAGTAATTCTATATCAGCTCTTGCTGACTTTCCTATACCTTTTAATTTTCTACCATTCTTACCTATTATTATACCCTTGTGTGAGTCTCTTTCACAATATATTACAGCTGATATATCAACTATTTCTTTATCTTTTCTTGATTTCATTCTTTCTATTTCAACTGCAACTCCATGAGGTACTTCATCATGTATATAATGTAGCACTTTTTCTCTTATAAGTTCTGACACTAATACTCTTTCTGGTTGATCAGTTATCATATAATCAGGGAAGTACTGAGGTCCTTCTTCTAAATGTGATTTTATAACTTTCAAAAGCTCATTTATATTTCTTCCTTTTAATGCTGATATTGGCACTATTTGTTCAAATACACCTTCAGCATTATACATTTTCATTAAATCAAATAACTCTTCCTCATTTAATTGATCAATTTTATTTAAAACTAAAACAACTGGAGTTTTTATATTCTTTAAGTCATCTATTATTTTTCTATCTCCAGGTCCTATTTTTTTAGATTCATCTACAACGAATAATACTAAATCTACGTTTTTAAATGCATCTGTCGCAGACTTAACCATAAATTCACCTAATTTATTTTTAGGCTTATGTATTCCAGGTGTATCTAAGAACACTACTTGTGCTTCTTCATCTGTGTATACTGCTTGTATTGTATTTCTTGTAGTCTGAGGTTTATCACTCATTATTGCTATTTTTTCTCCAACTACATTATTCATTAAAGTAGATTTTCCAACGTTTGGTCTTCCTACTATACTAACAAATCCTGATTTAAACATGTTGCATTTCTCCTGTCTCAATAAATTAATTTATTTTATATCTATAAACCTATATTATAAAAAAATCATAATAAATATTCTTATATTAATATAATTTATTATTTTATTTAGTATCTTACATTATAACATAAAAAAAGAAGTCGTGAAGGCTTCTTTTTTATCTCATTAAAGTATTAAGAATAAAATATTTATTTTAGGTATTAGTCTAAGCGTTACACTAATAGTTGAATTTGGAATACTAATATAGTTATTAGTGTACCTAATAATCCACCTGCAACAGTTTCCCAGAAGGTATGTATATTCCCCTCTATCCTACTTTGTGCAACTAATACTGCCATTAAATATGCTAAAGTTGAAGCTACTACTTTTTCTCCTAAAAAAGTTATAGCTGTTGCTGTAGCAAATGCAAGCGCAGTATGACCACTTGGCATCCCACCCCTTAAAGGTGTTCCTGTTGATGTCATAGCTTTTACAACTACAACAGCTATTAATACTAAAACAATACAAATTAATGTCAAATGTATTTGTGATTGTCTTATAGTATTTAGCACTGAATCAGATAACTCTGTTAACTTATTATAAAATAATAAATATCCTACTACAGCAGAGTTTAAAGCTGCTATTAAAACCCCTCCTGCAGCTACATCTTTAGCAATTTTAGCTAATACATGATACTCATCAGTTATCATATCTATAGTTTTTTCTATAGCTGTATTAAACATCTCTGCTATTACAACTAAACTTATTGCAAATACCAATAGTATCATTTCTAATCTTTTCAAACCTAAAAATAAACTTGCTGTTAATACCACTACAGCTAAAAAATAATGTATTTTCATATTTCTTTCAAATTTAAAAGTATATATTATACCTTCTATAGCTGCATTAAAAGCTTTAATTATACCTTGACGAGTTTTAGTTTTTTTCATAAAGCCTACTCCCTCGTTATGTTTAGCTTATTTAATATATATTCTTCCTTTTCTCTCATCTGTTTTGTATTTTCTTCTGTATCATGATCATACCCTAAAAGATGGAATGTACTATGGCAAACTAAAAAACATACTTCTCTTTCAAAACTATGATTATATTCTTTACTTTGCTCAAATGCTCTTTCTAAAGATATTACTATATCACCTAGTGATTCTTCCTCTAATTCTATATCAAAATCATCACTTAACATAGGAAATGATAATACATCTGTAGGTCTATCTATCCCTCTAAACTGTTTATTTAATTCATGTATTTCTTTATTATCTACAAAAGATAAACTTACCTCATAATCATCATCATATCCTTCATAATCTAGACATTCAATTATTATATCTTTTATTTTTTCTATTAATTCCTCGCTTACATTTAGCTTATCTTGTCTGTCATCTATTATAAGTTCCATTGTTTCACCTTTTTTCCTTTGTTTATTTTTTCTTAGTATTTTTTTCTTTGTGCTTAGTTTTTATTTCTTCTTGCTTTTTATCATATTTATCATAAGCTACTATAATTCTTTGAACTAAAGCATGTCTAACAACATCCCTCTCAGTTAAATTTATACTTCCTATTCCTTCTACACCTTTTAGTACATCTCTAGCATGAAGTAGACCACTTTTCTTATTATCAGGTAAATCAGTTTGAGTTAAATCTCCAGTTACCACTGCCTTAGATCCAAACCCTAATCTAGTTAAAAACATCTTCATTTGTTCTCTAGTTGTATTTTGAGCTTCATCTAATATAATAAATGCATTATCTAGAGTTCTACCTCTCATAAATGCAAGTGGAGCTACTTCTATCAATCCTCTTTCTAGATATTTATTAAATTTATCTGCGCCTAACATATCAAATAATGCGTCATATAATGGTCTTAAATAAGGGTCTACTTTATCCTTTAAATCTCCTGGTAAAAAACCTAGGTTTTCTCCAGCTTCAACTGCTGGTCTTGTAAGTATTATTCTACTAACCTCATCTCTTTTAAATGCCTTTACAGCCATAGCTACAGCTAAATATGTTTTACCTGTACCAGCTGGACCTATACCAAAAGTTATATCATTATTTTTTATTAAGTTTATGTATTCTTTTTGACCTAAAGTTTTAGGCTGAACTGCTTTTCCCTTTTGAGTTAAAACAATTGTATCTTCTAATTCCTTTATTCTTTCTTCACTTCCTTCAAGCAATAAAGATAATGAGTAAGAAATACTTTGTTTATCTAGATTTTTACCATTTGATACACTTTGATGAAGTTCAGTCATAAGTTTCAACGCTTGATTGACATTTTTTTCCTCTCCCATTAAAACTATATTTCCTTCTCTTAAAATAACATCAATCTTTAATGTATCTTCTATTAGTTTGATATTTTCATCAAAATTGCCAAATAACTCTCTTTCAAATGTTTCTTCTTTAACTATAAAATTCTTTTGTGCTATCAATTGTATAGTCCTCCTTAGTTAAAATAATAATTATCAATTCGTATTTTGATCCTTATTATCATCTTCTTTATTATTAGTATTTTCAAATTCATTTCTAATATCATTTATAGGTCTTTTTTCTGGATTAGATGGTACCACTTCTTCGCCTTCTTTATGAGTATTTTGCTCTCTAATCATATTCTCAGCTTCTGCTTTGCTAAGAGAATATACATTTGCTATATTTTCAGATGTTTGTACAGTTATTGTATATTCTAACATGTTTTTATTAACTTTATAATCATGTTTAGAATCTACTATTCGTGCAGATGCTGGAATTATATAATCTAACTCTTTTAAAGTTTTTTCTTTTAATTCTTTCTTTACTTGTTCTTTATCTTTTTCTATTTTTTTATCTTCAGTTTCATAGAAAGTACTTACCTTTAATTTTAATGGAAATGTATAATTTCCTAAAGATAATTTATATTCTTGATTTTCAATAACATAATCATTATACTTAATATTTCTTCTTATAGTATATTTATTATCATAAAAGCTTAGAGTATATACATTTTTTTTATTTCCTGTCTTTTCTTTTACTACTTCTTCATAACTTGCACTCTTAGAAGCTTCATAAAATGTAGTAGCCCATACCTCTGGTATTGATTTATTATTAGATCCATTTATTAAAACGTCTCCTTTTCTAACTATATCACCTTTTTGAACTACAGAATTTCCACTTCTTGCTATTACCTTTTCTATTATACCATCTTTCTTAGCAATTATATTACAATAATTTGACTGTTCTACAGATTTTAATGTTTCTGCTTTTTTAGTTACTGTTACAAATATATTTGTCCCCTTAACATTTATAGATAAATACGCCACATCATTAAACTTTAGCATTATATGGTCTCTTATTTCTTTTCTATCTATACTTTTTTTATAAACTCCTGGCTTTAATCCTACCTGATATAGCTCTTTTCTAATATCTTCTTTTTTTATTCCCTCTGGTACTTGTATATATATATCTGTTACAAATTGAGATGTCATAATAAGTAAGAATAAAGATATAACTCCACATATCCACATTCCTTTATTCTTGTATATTCTCTTTAATATAAATGGTAGTCCTGTGCTTTGTTTTATTTTTACTTGAAAATTACTACCTCTATATACATTTTTAAATGCTTTAATATCTTCTCTATCTAAATTAAACTCAATCTTTGTACTACTTATTTTCTTTACATTATATACTTTTATACCATTTCTCATTAAATGATTTAAAAATCTTTCTACCGAAACACCTTCTACCGTTATAACATAGTATCCTCTTATATAACTTATCACTTGTATATCCCCCTAATCTACATACTCAATACTGTATATAACTCCTTTTATACCAATTTCACCCTCTGTAATGTACTTTAATAAAAGCTTATCTCCTAATATTTTTATTGTTTTAGCTTTTGTTTTTACTCTTATCAAATCATTTTCATACTCTAGTATTGATAAATAATTCTCTACACTTACAAATGTATTCCCTATAGTTGTTACAGTGGGTTGATTAACCTGCAAATCATTTGATATCTCTAACATCTACATACCTCCTAAATACATCTTTAATCCTTACATTAACCCTCTAACTTTTTACACATAGTATAGTATATATTTGATATATTATTTTAGTGCATAAGTTCTAAATCCATCTTATACATGCTAAATTCAGTTCCTAGACTATAAATATCCTAAAATATATATGTAAACTTCTATTCTATCTAAGAATAGAATAAATATTATAAAACTTTCAGAAAGGATGGTTATATGAAAGATGACCTAATATTTATAGTTCAAGAATGTATATGCATAGATTTCTTAATTAATGCAATAATGACATCTAATATATACAAACATCTAAATTTTTTTAGTAATCTCAAAAAAGAAAACTTAAAAAATATAAAAGTTATATGCAATTTATACAAACGTACTTATAACGATGATTTATTAATTAAAGATACCCCCAGTATAAAATTAGATAGAAACCCTCAAAATAATTTAAATACACTTTTAGAATATAGTTTAAATCTATTAACTAGAGTTGATGTACTAAAAAAACAATATTCTAATTCTTGTTATAACAAGTTATTCCAAGGATTGTATAATAGTTATTTCGATTTAATTTCTTACATTCACTGCTTTTGTCCCTTATCTTCTAATAATTCTTTTAATTTAAAAAGTGAAAAATCTGATATTTTAAGCTTAAACTCTAATAATCATTTTTCTACATTTTTCAATATCTTAAGTTCTCCTACTTTAGATTTTTCTAATAAAGAAAATAAAATTGAATTAATTAGAGATATTTGTATAGAAGCTATATATATATTCTTTGATTATTACTTGGTTGAAAACTTAATTATTGATGAATATTATGAAATATTCTTTGAAAATAATCCTGAAAACAAATTTTATCAATTCTTCTTTAAATCTAATGATAGAAGTTTTAAAGTACGTGTATATGACAAATCTTTAATTGTATTTTATATATACCAAGTTAATGAAAGTATTCTAAGTATATCTCCACCTTTAAATAAAGTAGATAGCAAACTAGCTGTTGATATGTATTTAGAAGAAAAATTTAAAGGAGAGTTTAATAATTTATTTTACGATGAAAATTATATAAATTCGTCATATTATAAAAATAATATTGAATCATATAAGTTTAAATATAATTATAATAATAGAAATATAGAAAAGTGTCTTTATGTATCTATAGATGTTAACTCAAGAATTATACAAGAGATATATTTGATTTAAGATTTTCATCATTACTATAATTAAATAAATTTGTATCACATTAATATTTAAAAATACTGAGGATTTATTCTCAGTATTTTATCTTATATAAATAAATTAAATAATCCTAATTTATTATATTTTAAATTTATCTATTTATCATCCATATAAAATAATTTAAAAATGAAGCATAAAATAGCCATATTAAATATCCTATATTAAGATACATTGCTTTTTTATCTATCTTAGAAAATTTATACATCATAATCGAAACAACTATTATTAGCAATACTATAGTAACTAAAGCCGTAAATCTTAATTCTAGTCCAAAAAATAGTATGCTCCATACAAAGTTTAAAGCAAGTTGTAACCAGTAGTAAAACATTGCATCCTTTACTTTAGATAAATCATATCCTTTTTTTAAAATTTTATATGCAGATATACCCATAAGCACATATAATATTGTCCAAACTATAGGAAATATAAAGCTTGGTGGTGCAAAGCTTGGCTTTATTAACTGTGAGTAATATGTAGATGTTGATATACCTGATAATAAACGTGATAAAACGTTACTTAAATAACCTACTATCAAAGGTATTAATATACTTATTATAAAATTTCTAACCTCTTTAATTGATATAATCAATTCTTTCTCCCCCTCTTTTAAATCTCATTTAGTTAATAAATATGTACAAGACTATGCTATTATTACAACTTTTATTTATTATAAGTAAAAAAGCCTAGAGATATCTCTAGGCTTTTAATCTATTGTAAGTTAGCTTTAACTAACTCATTTATTAGTTTACCATCAGCTCTACCTTTTACTTTAGGTCTTATAACTGACATTATTTTTCCCATATCCTTCATTGAAGTTGCTCCAACTTCAGATATAGTAAGTTTTACTATTTCATTTAGCTCTTCTTCGCTTAACTGTTGAGGTAGGTACTCTTTTAAAACTTTGATTTCAGCCTCTGTTTCACTTATTAAGTCTTCTCTATTAGCTTTGGCGAATTCATCTAAAGCATCTCTACGTTGCTTTAATTGCTTAGATATTATATCTATAATTCCTTCGTCATCAAGTTCAACTCTATTGTCAACTTCATATTGCTTTATAGAAGCTCTTATTAAAGTTACTACAGATTTCCTTACTGTATCCTTGTTCTTCATTGAAGACTTTAAATCTTCTTGTAACTTTTCTTTAAGGGACATTCCCTTCACCTCTTTGTTATATATTACTATTTCTTAGCGTTTTTTCTTCTTGCTGCTTCTGCTTTCTTCTTACGTCTAACGCTTGGCTTATCATAGTGCTCTCTTTTTCTAACTTCAGACATGATGCCAGACATAGCACATTGACGCTTGAATCTTCTTAAAGCGCTGTCTAATGTTTCATTTTCTCTTACTCTTACTTCTGACATTTCTTTTTCCCTCCCTCCGATAGCGCGAATTATGCTTAGGACTGTAACGATTATTCTGCAAAAGATGCATTACAATCTCACACTTTGTTTATTATAAACTAATTTTATTTTTTTTTCAAGTATTTTTCACTAAGAAGGTACTATTTTTAACTAGTTTATTTTTCCATAGCTTCATATAAAGGTAATTTTTTACCTGCTAGTACATGATAATGAATATGTTTAACCTCTTGTCCTCCATCATGTCCACAGTTATTTATGATTCTAAATCCTGTTTTATCAAAACCTTTATCTCTAGCTATCTTATTCATAACATTATGAATATGTGCTATTATATCCATTTCATTTTCTGGTACATCAATTATACTTTCATAATGTTTCTTAGGTATAACTAATATATGATATGGTGCAACTGGATTTATATCATTAAAAGCTAGTACTTTATCATCTTCATAAACTTTGCTAGATGGTATCTCTCCACTTATTATTTTGCAAAATATACAACTCACTAAAATACACCTCCTTCTATATAAAATTTTTCTTCGATCTTTTTGCATCGATATATCAGTGCTTTATATATAGATACATTCATCACTTAAAAGTAGTTATTTCTACAGATTATACTAAAGTTCCTTCTACATATTCATCTTTTATATCTGTTAACTTAACTTTTAAGATTTCTCCATGTATCTCTCTGTCACTTTTAACTATAACTCTTATATAGTTAGGAGTTAATCCTTCGTAAGTATTTTCTGCTATACTTTGTTCAAATAAAACATCTATTTCTTGTCCAATAAACTTACCTGCAAATTTATTGAAGTTTTCTTTATTTAAATTTAAAAGTTTTTCACTTCTAAATTGTTTCATTTGTGGATCTATTTGATTTTCCATAGTAGCTGCTGGAGTACCTTTTCTTGGCGAATACTTAAACACATGCATTTGTGATAATTCTATTTCTTTTAAGATTTCATATGTTTTATTGAATTCATCATTAGTTTCCCCAGGGAATCCTACTATTACATCAGTAGTTATTGCTACATTAGGTATATTTTCTCTTAATCTATCTACTATTTCCTTGTATTCTTTTGTAGTATATCTTCTATTCATTCTCTTTAACGTTTCATCACATCCACTTTGTAGTGATAAATGATAATGAGGACATACTTTTTCCATTTTAGAAACTTCATTTACAAATTCATCTGTAAATAATACTGGTTCAACTGAACTTAATCTTATTCTTTCAATTCCATTTATTTCATTTATAGCTTTAATTACAGTTAATAAGTTGATATTTTCATCTCTTACATCTTTTCCGTAAGATGCAACATGTATACCTGTTAAAACAACTTCTTTGTATCCATTTAAAACTAACTTTTCAACTTCTGACACTATACTTTCTAAATCTCTACTTCTTACTTTTCCACCTCTTGCATAAGGTATTATACAATAAGTACAGAATCTATCGCATCCATCTTGAATTTTTATAAATGCTCTAGTTCTTCCATTTGTTTGACTTATTTCTATTTCTTCAAAAGCTCTAACCTTCATTATGTCATCAACTGTACTTACTTTATTAGTTGCATCAATTTTTTTGATTTCTTCTACTATTTGTCTTCTCTCATTAGTTCCCATAACTAAGTTTACTTCTTCTATATCAAGTATTTCCTCTGGTGAAACCTGAGAATAACATCCTACAACAGCTATTATAGCATTAGGATTTTTCTTTTTCATTCTTCTTATATATTGACGTGATTTTCTATCACTCATATGAGTTACTGTACAAGTATTTATTACATAAACATCTGCAAAATCTTCACTATCAACTTGAGTGTAACCTTCTTTTTTGAACATCTCAAGCATAGCCTCAGTTTCATATTGGTTTACTTTACATCCTAATGTGTAAAAAGCTACCTTTTTCATTTATTCGTCGCCTCCTAAGTCGCTTAATTCATATAATACTATAGATGAAGCTACAAGTGATGCCGTTTCAGTTCTTAAAATTCTAGGTCCTAAAGATACTGATTTTCCACTAATTTCTTCTATAGCTTCTATTTCACTTTCTTCAAATCCACCTTCTGGACCAACAAAGATACCCATAGTATTTATATTTACACCTTTTATCGCTTGTTTAATCGATTTTGTTCTCTCATTTTCATAAGGTGCTATATTTAAATCATTATTTTTCATATCTTCCAGAGCATCTTTAAAACTTAAAATACCTCTTAACTTAGGTATTTTTCCTCTTTTACTTTGTTTTGCAGCCTCGTATATTATACGTTCCCATCTTTCAAGCTTTTTATCTTCTTTTTTGTCATCTACTTTTGATACACTTCTTTTAGTTTGTACCAATACTATTTCATGTACTCCAACTTCTGTAAGTTTTTGAAGTATCATTTCCATTTTAGGACCTTTAGGAAGACCTTGATATACTTTTATTTTTAGACCTGATTCTCTTTTTATATCAACCTTTTCTAATATATTTAAGCTTACAAAAGACTTATCTATATCAGTTATCTCACATATATACTCGTTATTATCATTATCACAAATTTCTAACTCTTCTCCAATTTTGCATCTAAGTACCTTAGAAATATGCTTTACATCTTCACCTTCAATGATACAAGTATTAGTTTCTAAATTAATATTTTGTTTTTGTACGAAAAATCTATCCATAAAATCACCTACTTAATTTTAGAAACTATAGCATTCCATTCACCTAAAGATTGTACTTCTATAATCTCAAGTCCATTTTCTTCTAAAGATGCTTTAACTTCATCAACTTTAGCATGTATTATTCCTGACGATATAAATACTGCATCATCTTTCATAAAGTTTTTAATATCTTTAGCTAATATTTTTATTATATCTGCTATTATATTTGCTACAACTATATCAGCTTTATCACTTACAACTTCCATAAGATTTCCGTGTAATGCTTTAACCTTATCTTCTACTTTATTTAATTCTATATTTTCTTTAGATACTTTAACAGCTACCTCATCTAAATCTACTGCTAATACATCATTAGCACCAAGCTTTGCTGCTGCTATAGCAAGTATTCCACTACCACAACCTATATCAAATACTTTAGAATCTTGTTTAACATACTTTTCTAATTGTTGTATACACATACTAGTTGTTTCATGTGTACCTGTACCAAATGCCATACCTGGGTCTAATTCTATTATTAAGTCTCCTTCTTTAGCTTCATATTCTTCCCAAGTTGGCTTAACTACAACTTTTTCACCTACTTTTGTTGGCTTGTAATAATTTTTCCATTCATTTGCCCAGTCTTCTTCATCAACTTGAGATATTTCTACTATAGCGTCTCCTACGTCTATACCAAATTCTTTTAATCCATCTATTTTCTCTTTTATTAAATTTATATCTTCAGTTACATCTCTTTCTTCTGTTATGTAAGTTTTTATTATAACTCCATAATATCCACTGTTAAATATTTCTTCTTCTACAAAATCCCAATCATATTCATTTTTCTTTTGGAATTTAAAATCTTTAGGATCTTCTATTGATACTCCGCCTACATTTTGTTCATATAATATATTTGTTACAGCTTCTACAGCTTCTGTCGTCGTTTTTATTGTTATTTCTGTCCACTTCATTTACTGATACCTTCCTTTGTTATAATTTCGTATTTTAAGTAAATTTTATTATATCATATTTATTATTATCTTTAGTAATATTCTTTTATACTTTTACTATCATTATTTTATAACCTGAATTGTATAATTAAATCAGACAAATATATAAACAAAAAAGACACTTATGATATACTTAGTTAACCTACTAAAATCAACAAAAGGAGTACC
>JABLTO010153787.1_pt1 | contig 17456 bp, 18 predicted proteins | sample 7160091 | NCBI WGS metagenome assembly JABLTO01 (sample SAMN14651225, study PRJNA627086) | human gut metagenome | isolation source: feces | host: Homo sapiens
TCCTTTCGGAGCGGCGACGGCTTTTTCAGACTTAATATTCAGGCTGATTCTTCCTGTCAATAGTAACGACCGTATTCGAACCCGTTGCTTGAAATATAGGAAGAAAGGACAATGAGGGAGATCAGCCATATAACGAAGAAAACGGTTAAAACAATACCCAAAATCAAGCCGATTTTAGCGAGAATGCCTCCGACTTTGCCGCCTTTGCTGAGGGGCTGACCGGTCATTTCCGTGTAAAGCTTTGCCTTGGACATTGCGATTGCGGAAAAGATAATTCCGAGGAAGCTGAGAAAGAAGGTGTCTGCGAATACCAAGCCCAAGATACCTCACATAAGGACGTTTGGAAGGTTCTTCTGTTCAACGGGATTGCCGTAAACCGCCTGCTGAGGCTCGTAAACGGGCGTTTCAAAATTTTGAGGTTCGGACTGAACCGATTGTCCGCAATTCGGACAGAAGATTGCGCCGTCGGCAATTTCCGCGCCGCAGTTTTTGCAATACATAATATATACCGCCTTTCCGCGACTGTGTCGCGATAAAAATTATTTAAGTTTTTCAAGAAAACCGGTTACCGCCGCATCGTAGCCTTGCGTATCGACGGGACGGATGCGCGAGTGCGCGCCATGTTCAAACCAGACTATTTCCTTATCATCGCTTCCGCAGTCGGCGAACAGTTTTTCGGCGTTTTTCGGAACGGAGAACTCGTCCTCCCTGCTGTGAAGAAACAGTATGGGCTTTTTCAGCTTCGAAACGCGCTTTACGGGACCGTCGGTCACAACGTTTGCGCCCGAGATGACCCTGATCCAGAACATCGTTTCAAGCGTGAACGGAAAATTCGGATGTTTAAGCAAAAGCATGTGCTGCCTGAACGAATCGTAGAAATTGATGTACATTCCCTCGGCAACCATACCGCTCATATAATCGGGACAGCCGTCCGCCGTCAATGCAAACAGCGCCGCCGAAGCGCCGATGCAAATTCCGTGCATAACGATTTTTTTGTTTCCGAGCGTATCGTGCAGCATTCTGCCCCACGCCAAAAGATCCCTATATTCTTTATAGCCGAGGGACGCTGTCTTGCCCTCGGAGAGTCCGTGGGCGCGGTTATCGATTGCAAGAACATTATATCCCGCAAGTCTGTAAGGCTCGGCAAAATAGCAGCAATACAGGCACGATTCCATTCGTCCGGCGATGATTATAACGGCTTTGTCACAGCCGAAATCAAAATATTCGCCGCGAAGTTTAAGCCCGTCGCTTTCAACGCTGACCTCGGTCATTCTGTCCCTGTATTTTTCCCGCCACGCAACGCCGTCTTCAAACATTCCCCTATACTCGACGTCTTCGGGCATACTGCACTCGCGCCCCCACTTTTCGGGCTTTGTCCGAACAAGCAACACGCGGTAGAGCGCAAGCGACATAAAAAACGTCGGGATAACGAAAAAGAGAACGGCAGCGCCGACAACGGCAAGTATTATCCACCCTGTAATTACCATAAATCTCCTTTTTTACGCAACGCCGATGATCCAGCGTCTTACACGTTGACCGCCGCCGATAAACGTAACTTCAAGCAGCGGATATCTTTCTTCAAGGGCTTCCCGCAACTCATCCTCGTCCTCGTCGGATGCGGAAACACCGCGAAAAACAACGCAGACTTCCTTATCTTCAATTCCGTCTATCTTTTCAAGAGCGGCAAGCACACATTCCGTGCGGTCGTCGCGGCAGGCAACGACTTTTCCGTTCAGAAGCGCGATCTCCTCGCCCTCCTTGCAGCTTATCTCGCCGTCGGAATAGTTTCTTGAAGCGCGCGCCTGAGAAACGGAGTCAACGCTTTCTATCGTGTTCTTCATAACTTCAAAACGCTTTTCGAAATCGTGGCTGTCCCCGATATCCATCGCAAGCGCAAAATAGCATTTTGCAAAATCCGTAGAAGGAAGAACCGACACGTTTGAGCGACCGCAGATGTGAGCCGCCTGCTCCGCCACCGCCACGGCGGCGGGGTCGTTCGGAAGAACAACAACACGCTCTGCGTCCGTCATATTTATCGCCTTAAGAAATTCTTCGACGGAAACATTTAAAGTGTCCCCTCCGTCGATGACGACGTCGCAGCCGAGCTCGCGGAACGCCTTTTTGATTCCGCTTCCCGTCGCAACGGCTATAACAGCCAGCGGCTTATGCGAAGTTTCTGTTTTTTTGTTCGCCTCACGGATATTGCGCTGAATTTGCATATTATCCGTTTTGAACGCTATAAACTCGCCGAATCGGCGGCTTGACGCAATAACTTTTTCGGGTTGAAACGTATGTATGTGAACCTTAACGCGGGAACCGTCGCGAACAACCACAATCGAATCGCCCAAAAGCTTTAACTCTTCTATAAACGCGTTCTCTTCAAAATCACGCAGATACGCGCCGCCGTTCATAAGCTGCAGAATAAACTCCGTGCAGTAACCTTCTTCAAACGCGCTGTTTGCATTGAATATTTTCTCGTCAATCTTCGTCAGCGCTTTTTCCGGCGGCTCGTTTTCGAAAAACGGGTCTGTTATCTCTCCGTAAAGATACTTTCGCATTCCCTCAAATACAGTTATGAACCCGACGCCGCCGCTGTCAACCACGCCCTCTTCTTTCAACACCGAAAGCATATCGGGCGTGCATTCCAAAGTTTTTTTCATCTCCGAAATATAACCGGAGAGAAGCTCCGCCTCCGTCATATCGGGCGTCAAAACAGCCGCAAGCCTTTCGGTGCCCTCGCGCATAACCGTCAGCATCGTGCCCTCAACGGGATGAACTACCGCCTTGTAAGCCGTCCGCCACCCTTTTTCAAAAGCGTGTAACAGCGTTTCGGCGTCGGCGGTGAAAGCGTCGGACAAGCCGAGATATATGCCCTTGAAAAACTGTGAAAGGATAACTCCCGAATTGCCTCTTGCGCCGAGCAGCATCCCGTCGCTGACTTCTTTCATGTACTCGCCGACAGAATTTTTCGGTTCGGCGGTTTTGACACCGTGTTCAAGTGTCATTCGCATATTCGAGCCCGTATCCCCGTCCGGAACCGGGAATACGTTAAGCATGTTTATTTCTTCTTCGTGCGCTTCAAGCTCCGCAAGCCCGTTTCTGAGCATACCGCAGAGCAAAACGCCGTCAATGCCGTGTTTTTCCATAATTTCACTTTCTGTTGCCGGTTTTATTTTTTTTGCCCATATTCACCAGTGATTTGGGAAGCATAAATGTCAAAACAAACGCGAGCAGCGTTCCCGCGGCGCTGATAACCGTCATAAGATATATCGGATTGAAGGAGTTCGGGTCAAAAAGATTCCCTGCGGAAACCTTCAAAGCGTTGAGCACTATATACGAGCCGACTGCCGTCGCAACGCCCGAGAAAAGCCCCTGCACGGCAAAATACATCGCGGAATTTGCAACTCCGGTCTTCTTTTCCTCTTCCGCCGCGAGCTGCGAAGGAACGGAGTACGCAACGGAGAAAAGCGCGCCTATCGCAAGCGAACAGATAACGCCGCCCAAAACGGAGAAAACGGTTTTTGCCGTTCCCGCGGGGATATTCGAAACGAAGAAAAGCGCAAGCATACCCGCGCTGAACATCGCCAGCGCGTAACGGAACGCAACGCCGAAGCCGTGCCTCTTGAATATTCTGTCATATATAAGCAGGGCAAACGGAACCGGGGCAAAGGAAGCCGCCATAACGAGAATCATATTCATACCCGTTCCCGCGAAATATTCGTTGATACCGCTCAAAAAGAGCTGAACGCCGAATGTCATAAACGAATAGACTGTCATCCAGAGAACAAAGGTTTTGTTTTTCATCGTGCAGCAGAGAGAACGGATAAGACCGACGCTCTCCTGTTTTTCCGTTTCCGAGTTTCTGTTGTCCGGCTCTTTTATCATAAACAGCGGAATGATCATGGTCAAAACGAGCGGAAGCACGATAACGGCGACCGTTCGGATATTTATGCCGTTCAGCATAACGCGAACGCCGACATAGCCGAGAATGAAATAGAATATATCGCAGACGGATTTGACGTTTGAGATAAACTCTCTGTCCTCGGTCGAATCCACTATCTCGGTAAACGTCGCGTAATATGTAACCATCGTCAATGTATATGCCGAATAGAAAAGGCACAGCACAACGCCGAGATAAACGGTATTAAGCAGCGTTGCCTGTCCCGGATTCGGCACAACAAGGAACAAAAGATAAGCGGCTATCATCGGAACCATTCCGATAACGAGCGCCGGTCTTCTGCGCCCGAAACGCGAACGGAGATTGTCTGTAAAAGCCGCCATGGGCACATCTATAACGCCGTCGATTATCTTTGCTATCACGCCGAAAACCGCCCAGACGGAAACGATAACGAGGTCTACGCCCGCAAAAGTCTGAAAAGGCTTCACCTCTTCGGCAAACCCGCGGGCTATTATCGCGCTGCAAAGATATGAACCCATCATAAGATTGAGCATGTTGACGCCGAGTCCCGAAACGGCATAGAGGATTTTTTGTCCCCGTGTTGTCAGTTTTCTCATTTGCTCTCAACCTCTTTGGTGAACTTTTCAATAAGTCCGCGTTCATATTCAAGGTCTTTTGTTATGGGTTTACCCATAAAATATGCGCCCATAAGTCCGGGACCGACGTTAATTCCGCTTGACGGATATGTGTCCATGATTATAACTTCTTTCGGGGAGAACTTATCTTCAATCATTTTTTTGTACGCTTCCGCCTGAGCAAGACGGTCGGACTGCGCGATAAAAACAGTCTGCTCTTTCAGATTTTCCGCAATTTCGTTTATGTACATCAACAAAACGGCATAAGCGGTTTTCGCTCCTTTAATCTTTCCTATTATCGTCGTAAGACCCGTAGCGTCTATCTCTCCTATCGGCTTTATTCCCGCAAGAGTTCCGAAAAACACTTTCGCGTGGGTAAGTCTGCCTTTCTTCGCAACGAACGAAAGGTCGTCAAGCCAGCCGACCTGATGAAAACGCTGTTTGTTTTCTTCAAGCCATTCGCAGGTCTGCTCAAAAGTCAGCCCCTCGCTTCTTTTCATTGAGGCGTAAACGGCAAGAAGCCCGAAGCCGGGACCGTAACGCAGGCTGTCAAAGCAGTATATCTTCGCGTCGGGATATTTTTCAAGAACCTGTTCGCGTGCCTTGCAGGAAAACGCGTGGCTGCCGCTCAGTGCGCCGGAAATGGACATCGAAAGAACAGCCTCTCCCTGCGCGACGTGCTTTTCAAACGCCTCGGCGTATTCGTCTATGCTCGCGGGCGCGGTCGTAAACGACGCGGGGTCTTTGCGCAGAGCGGTGTAGAAGTCCTTCATCGAAACGGTCTCCCATTTCAAAAACGATTTCATTTCCTTTTTGCCGGGAAGCATAAGATGGCCGAAAATAATCTCGATGTCATACTTTTTCTGAAACTCCTCGGTAAGGTCGCAGGTACTGTCTGCAATAATGACGAATTTTTCCATACATTTTTCCTTTCTCTTAAAAACGGGAAATTACAAATTTTTCAAAAATCATTTCCGCTTCCCTGCCTCCGGCAAGAAAAGCGGCGGTATGGTGCGCGCCCTCGACGGCGTACATTTTTTTTTCCGCGGCGCACGCTTCGTAATTGTTTTTTCCGTCGGAAAAGGGAACCGTGCCGTCACGGGTTCCGTGCAGGAACAAAGAGGGGATACCGCTTTCGGAAAGAGGTTTTTTCGCGCTCTTTTTCATATCTTCGCCGAGCGCGAGCCTGACAACGAGCCGGGTCCACGCAACGACGGGCGCGGACGGAAAGTGCCGTTTTTTCAGATCAAAGCACAGCTGGGAATACGGAGACAGAAAACCGCAATCGTACACGGCGGCTTTGACAAAAGACGGGTCGAACTCAGCAGACGCGCTTTCGGCTGCAAAGCATCCCATGGACATTCCGTAAACGAGAGCCTCCTTGGCATGCGTCTGCGTTTTTACCCAATCAAGCCATGCGAGAAGGTCGTGTTTTTCATAAATGCCGAGCGTCGATTTTCCGCCGCTTTCACCGTGACCGCGCTGTGAGGGCAAAAGGAGATTGAACCCTTTGTCATACAGAAAAGACGCCTGAACGCCGAAGTTCACGAGAGGCTCGGCATGGTATCCGTGAAACAGCACGGCGGTTTTTTCGGAGCCGTTGTCGATATAAAGCCCGCAAAGCGGCGTGTTTTTGAAGCCGTTGATATAAACGGTTTTGCCGTTCAGACCTTTCAGCCGTTCGACCGCCGCCTCGATTTTTTCGATATACGGTTTGAAATACGGCGTTGCGGCAAGCTCCTCCATACCCACGGTTTTTCTTCTCGCAAAAACGGCAAAGTAAGCAAAAATGCCGGGAGCGGCGATAAAAGCGACATAAGCCGCGATAAGCACCGAAATTGTTATGATCGCAATTTTCATGTTCTTTTCTCCGCGGAAATTTCCGAAAACGAGCCGTCCTTCGGCTCAACAAAAACAATTCTTGCCGAATCGGCGTTCTCTCCGCAGCAGGACAAAACAAGGTCTTTTTCTTCAAAAACGGACGTCACGGTTTTCTTTGCGGAGACAGCGGTTTTTTCGGGGAAAAAGATTTTACCGTCGCCGGCTTTGAAAATACTCTCTTTTGCCGTCCAAATCTTCAGAAATTCAAGAGAAGAATTTTTCGAAAGCTCTTTTTCTTCTTTTGTAAATGCGTGTTTTCTCATTCTCGCAAGGGTTTTTTCGTCGTACCTCGCGCCGCGGCTTATATTTTCGATATCAACGCCGCAGGGGGCGTTGGAAACGGCGACGGCGACGGTTTTATCGGTGTGCGAAAGCGAAAAAAAGAATTCTTTGCAGACCCATTTTCCGTTTCGTCTCTTCTCAAAAGTCAACGCGTCGGGCTCTGTTCCGAACACGCGTTTCGCGGCATATTCAAGCAGTTTCCAGTCCGTATAACGGGCTTTTTTAAGGCTTTCGTTCCGACACGCAGCAATATCCTCGTTCCGTTTATCCGAAAAGACTTTTTCAACGCGAATGTCGCCCGGAATATCCGAAACAAAGACCGAAAACACCGAGCGGTTAAGCCAGCGCCTGCGCGCAGCGTCCTCCTGCTCGCTGTATTTGCAGCCGAAAACACACTCATAGGCAAAATGCTCGCAGTTGTTGTGCAGCAGATCGTATCCGCCCCCGCCGAGCCTCTCGCGCGCATTCTCGACCGTTTTTTTCGGCGGGATACGCCTTTTTTTTTCTTTTCGGTCAAGAGCCGCGACCTCAACGATATTTCCGCACGAAAAAGCGTCGATGTCGCTTTTCAAAACAACTATATCGCCGTCGGTCTTATATTGCGGCAGCGGAGGCATTCCGAACTGTATGACCTCGTCATCTGCGACGAATACGCCGTAATGATATATGCTTCCGAGTTTAACGCGGATCATATCTCCCGGCTTGCAATCGGAGGGCTGCCACTTCATTTCAGTTTCGCCTCGATATAGTTCACAACGTCGCCGAGCGTCTCAAAATCCGCCATGCCGACATTGTCAAACCGTATGCCGAATTCCTCTTCAACGGCGATGACTATATACAGAACGCCGACGGAGGAAAGCCCGAAGTCCTCAACCAGACGAGCCTGCTCCGAGCAGTTCTCGACCAAAGCCGCGTTGCCGTCGTTCGCCGCAAGCAAAATATCTTTGAGTTTGTCAATAATTTCCTGTCTTGTCAGTTGCATTTTTTATATCTCGCAATCTTCATGCTCGGTGTTCTCGCAAAATCCGTGTCACGAACGGAAATGCGCTGTACTCTCTGGAACGGAGGAAGCGTTTTGTTGATCTTTTCAAGCTCTTCAATGATAAACCCGTTCGGGTTCTGAATCCCGAGTTTCGCGATTTCGGTCATACGGGGAACGACTTCGAGCGCAAGTATATGCGTTCCGTTTTCGAGAACATCCTCGAAAACCTGAGAATCCTGTATGATCGCAAGCTCATTGAAATGAGCTTCGACTTCAGCCGGCGAAACGTTTTCACCGTTCGACAATATAATTATCTCTTTAATTCTGCCGGTTATGTAAAGAAGTCCGTTTTCGTCAAGTCTGACAAGGTCGCCGGTCTTGAACCAGCCGTCCTCAAACGGGTCTTCGTCCTCGCCCACATAGCAGGTCAACATATTTTTGCCTTTAATCCAAAGCTCGCCGTCAACTATTTTAAACTCCTGATTCGGATACGGATAACCGACCGATTCGGGATATTTCAAAGGCTCCGGATTTCCGGAAACAAGGTTTGCCGATTCGGTAAGCCCGTAGCCGGGACAAAGCGTTACTCCGAATTTCACATATTCTTTTACAAGATACGGAGAGACGGACGCCGCGCCGCAGATTATATACTTCAAATCTTCGCCGAGCATATTCTTTCCGAACTTTTTCGAAAGGGTCAGCGCCATTTCGGCAAGTGCGGGAACAAGAACGATTATGGTCGGGCGAAAAACGGCGATGTCGCGGAACATATCCTTATTGTTCGAGCATATCCAAAGCGCGCTGCCCGTATATATCGAGGTCAGCAGATTGCGGATAAGCCCGAAAACGTGAGAAAGCGGCAGAACGAGCATATAGCGCTGTCCGAAAACTTCGTTATAGCCGTAACAGCCGTTGACGACGCCCTGCATAACGGCGCCGTGCGAAAGGAGCGCGCCCTTGCTTTTGCCCGTGGTACCTCCCGTGAACATTATAACGCAGGGCGTTTCGGCAACGCATTTCGCGGCGGGTGCGGTCTCGGTTGAAAGGCCGTCCGCCTTCACAAGCGAAACTTCGGGACGCTTTGCTTTGACTGTCTGCAGTTTTTCTTCAAAATCGGGCTGATAAACGATTTCGCCTATTCCGAATTTCATCGAACAGCCGAAAACCGTCATCGCGTCAAGATGCGCGGGCAGCACGACGGCGGTCTTGCCGAGCGTTGTTATCGCAAAAAACGCTTTGACGAAATCATAAGAGTTTGAGGCAATCAGTCCCACTCTTTCCGCCGTCTTTGAAAGAAGCGGGCGAAAATGCTCCACGTCGGAGCCGAGCTCGGCGTAAGTATGCTTTTTTCCGTTGAATTCAACGGCAACGGCCTCCCCGTATTCGGAAACGGAGCGCGCGAACATCTCGGTCAGGGTATCCGTTTCGACGATTTTCGAAAAAGTTTTCTCGTCTGCGAATTTTGCAAAAAAATCTCTGCCGGGTGTCGTTACTGTCATAGTTCTTTCTCCTTATAAAATATTTTTAAGATTTTCTTCTTTTTCTTCAACGATTTTCGCAACGGCGTTTATCTCTTTTATCGAGGGTCTGCCGCCGAGTATCCCGCAAACGTCAACGGGTTCGCCTATCGCCATGACAAGGCGGTTGTAAAAATGCTTTTTCGGCTTTATATAAACGGGAACGATGGGGCTTTTGCCCATCATCGCCATAAGCACCATTCCCGATTTGAAAGAATTCATTCTTTTGTCCTCTTCCTCGCTTATATGCCCTTCGGGAAACATCGAAACTATCTCTCCAGCCGAAAGTTCGGAGGAGATCCGGCGCATCGTGTCCATGCCGACATCCTCCCTGTCTATCGGGATGCAGAGAAAAAATCTGAACAGCGGCGCCGCGCGTCCCTCAAAAAACTCTTTCAGACAAACGAAATGATGGCGCCTGTACCAAATCGCGAATTGCAGATAAACGGGGTCAAGATAGCCGATATGGTTCGAAACGACTATCGCGCCGCCCTTTATATGTTTCTTTGCCGCAGTGCTTTCGTACACGAGTTTGGGACGAAGCCAAAGCAGTCCGGGAGGCGCCGCAAGCAATTTCAGCGCGTCGTGAAAAAAATAACGGACAGAATACACGTCAGCTTTTCCTTTCGTCTTCCGAAGGCAGGTATTTCTGAAGCTCGACGACCTTTTGTCGCAGCCCTTCGGAAATTTTTTCGAGTTCTTCCTTTTCTGAAAGCCCTTCCGGGCAAAAATCCTTTGCGTAAACAGGCTTTCCGACAACGACACGGGCGCGTTTTTTGCCGAAATACCGCCCGTTCGTATATACGGGAATCACGGGCGCGCCGCTCGCAAGCGCAAGATAGGCGGCGCCTGCCTTGAACGGCAGCGGACGCTTTTCGCCCTCGCGCGGAAGCCTTCCCTCGGGAAATATCCCGACGACCCCGCCCTTTTCAAGAATTTTTTCGGACTTTGCAACGCACGACATATCATGCGCGTTTCTGTCCACGTATATTCCGCCGAGAGCGCGAAGAAAAATTCCGAGAATTTTTCTTTCGAACAGAACCTCCGCCATCTGAACGCGGAGCGTTCTTCCGAAAAAAACAAAAAGATAAACGGCATAATCGAAAACGGACGTATGATTGGAAACGATTATCGCTCCGCCGCTAATACGGCGGCTTTGAACGCTTTTATCCTCGTAATACACTTTTGTTTTGAAGCACAGATAAGCGACGGGAAAAGCGGTCAGTTTTACAAACCAATTAAACAGAAACACCCACATCGTTCAAAGAAGCCTTTACAAATTCATATAATTCTCCGGTTTTTCCGAAAGGACGAACGCCCGCGAAGGATACGGAAAACTCTTCGCTCAGCTTCGAGGTCATTGCAAAATAATCGAAGCTTGAGCCTCCTCCGTCAATAAAGAAATCAAAATCCGCGCCGACGGCGTCGGCATTCGCGCCGAGAGCCGCAGCGACAAAATTTCTTATCTCGTCAAAAAGAGGATCGTCCACGCCGTTTTTTTCGGCGGCGAAAGTGATTTTCGGAAGCGCGCCGCTTTCCGCTTCCGCGGCAAGCCTGCGGCGGTTCGGTTTGAACTCCTCGCCCTTAATAAGCGGCTCGGAAGTGAAATATATGTTTTTAATCTGAGAAAGAAGATCAAGCAGGGCAAGCTTTTCCTTGACCGCGTCCGAAACCGCTGAAAAGCTTTCTTTCGAGAGATATCCGCTGACGGAAACAATGAGCGTCGGCGTTTTCGGTTCGGTTTTTCCGACGCCGACAAGGCATACGCCCGCGACGCCCGGGATATCAAACTGCGGTTCTATAAGACACGGATTGAGGTTTTCACCGGAGGCGGCAACGACAAGATCGTCATTCCTGCCCAGAATTCTGTACCTGCCGCCGACGAACTCGGCAAGGTCGTTTGTCTCAAACCATGCGGAACGGTCGCGCCGCTTCCCTTTTTCGAGAACGTATTTTGCAAGGCAGTCGCCGCGCACAAGCAGACGACCGTCCTCTATGCGATATTCCACTCCCTTGAAAGGAAGCCCTACCGAGCCCGAATTCAACAATTTCTTTTTATCCGAAAGCTCAACGGACGTTATTCCGATCTCGGTCATTCCGTAACCGTTTGCGAGATGATAGCCTATCGCATTGAAAAACTCAAGCGTTTTCAGGTTTATCGTGCTGCCTCCGCTTATCATAAAGCGGATGCTTTCGCCGAAAATATTCTCTCGAACCTCCCGAAACGCGATTTTTGAAAAAAGAGAACCGAGAAGCGGAACGTCTCCTATGATACGGCTTATACGAAGCCCTTTTTCGAATTTTGCGACGGTCTTTTCCCCGCGGGCTTTTATGCCCTTAATCGCCTGCGAATAAACAGTTTCCCAGAACAGCGGAACGGCAAAAATATGCGTGACGCCGTGCCTTTTGACGGTGTTGACTATGGTTTGAGGAGCCATATCCGAAAGATGCACGAACACGCGGGAGAAAAACGCGAACCAAATATATACGGCGACAAGCCCGAAAATATGATAAAAAGGGAGGAACGCAAGCTGCTTCAACGCGCCGTTATAATGCTTTTTCATCCGTTTGCAGCGTTTAATGATGTCGTAGCTGCCGATAACAAGGCGCCGAAACTCTTCCGCCGAATACGCGCAGACCTTAACGCTTTCGGACGTGCCGGAGGACATAACGAATATCTCGCTTCCGAAGCGTGACGGCGAAAAATCCGTCGGCGTCCGACCAAGTCCGTCGGTTTCAACAGTCTTGACAAAAAAACTTCTTCCGTCGCTGACGACCGCCTTCGCGCCGCTTTCGGCAAGCGCTTTGTCAAGAATCTTATCGTCAAGGCGCAGGTTGAGCAGCAGCGGACGGAAGCCGCACGCAAGACATGCCCAAAACGTTTCTATCCACTCAACGCCGTTCGCCATACTTATCCCGACAACGTCGTCGTATTCAAGCTCGGGAAGCGCTTTTTTCAGCGCGCCCGCAACGGATAACGCCTGTTTTTTCGCTTCGCCGTAAGTTGTTTTGACTATCCTGTAACCGACGCTGCGCTCGTACATAACATTTTCGGGTTCGCTGAACATTAACTCAAAAAACCGTGAAAAATCGGCATTTCCGTCACCGAAAGCGCGGAGTTTTGCGCTGACGAACGAATTTATCGTCCTGTATTTTCCGAGTCCGAGCTTTTTCATCTGCGCAAGCGCTCCTTTGCGTTGTAATAATTATAGTTATATATAAGATATTATATATTCGCCTTGTATTATACTAAATTCGGAGTGAATCCGCAATATAATTTAACCGTTATGCAAAAAATGTCGATTTTTGTTCACTTTTGTCAAGCTTCTCAAAAAAACGAGCGCCCGAAACCGAGCGCCCGAGGCCGTGTCAGCCGACACTTTACCGTGTCCTTTATCTTGATTGAACGAATTTCATCTCGCCGTTTTCATCAAGGTCAATCATCGCAAGTGAGTGAACCTCGACGCCCATATCGCGAACAATAGCGCCGCCGTCCTGAAAGACTTTTTCGACGCATATTCCGACACCCGCAACTTCCGCGCCCGCCTGTTCCGCGATGTCAAGCAGACCGAGAACGGCTTTGCCGTTGGCAAGGAAATCGTCTATTATCAGCAGTTTATCATCGGGAGAGATATATTTTTTCGCCACGCGAACCATGAACTCTCTGCCGTGAGTGAAGGACATAACGGGCGTTTGATAAACGTCATCGTCAACGTTTTTGGTCTGCGCCTTTTTTGCAAATACTACGGGGATATTACCCATGTGGCGCGCCGCGCAAATGGCTATCGCTATGCCCGAAGCCTCGATAGTCAGAATTTTTGTTATTTTCTTATCCCCGAAAAGACGGGCGAACTCCTTGCCGCACTCGTCGAGCAGCTCAACGTCAAGCTGATGATTCAAAAAATTATCGACCTTGACTATTCCGCCGGGTTTTACGGTTCCGTCCCTGATTATTTTTTCTTCAAGCAGTTTCATTTCAAACCGTCCTCCTCTGTTTTGAAGCCTCTGCCCACAACCTCGGAAACATCTCCGACGATGACAAAAGCGTGCTCATCCGTTTCTTTCACGATTTTTTTCAGCTTAAAAAGTTCCATCGGGCGAACGACCGTTATCAGCATGGGCTTTGGTTCGTTCGTATATCCGCCGAAAGCGTTCACTCGCGTCACGCCGCGGTGAAGCTTTTTTGTTACGGCTTCGCAGATCGCGTCGCCCTTGCCGCTTATTATATACACGACCTTTGCGCTGTCGAGACCGTTCAGCAGCTTATCCACGATGAAGCCGTAAATGCAAACGATGATGGCGGCGTGGAAAACCGACGTAAGACTTTGAGAAACAAAGCCCGCCGCGCAGACGATGACAAGGTCGATGAAAACGATCAGTCTGCCGTAAGAGATGAACGGGAAAAGCTTTTCGAGCAGCAGGGCTATCAGATCGACGCCGCCCGTCGTTATTCCGCGCATAAAGATGATTCCGAGACCGATACCCGTCAGCGCGCCGCCGAAAATACAGGCAAGCAGCGGGTCTTCGGTATATTTCGGAAACCACGGAATAGCCGCGGTTATGTCTATCAGCGCAGATGTTATGACAATGGCTATCGCGCTTTTGAAAAGTGTTTTTTTGCTGACGAATTTGAAAGACAGCAGGAACAGCAAAACGTTGACGGCAACAACAAAAAGACCTATCGGGATATTGAACAGATAATTCATTATAGACCCGATACCCGTCACTCCCGAAACAACGATTTTATTCGGTGCGCTGAACGTGTTTATGGCTATGGCGTATATGATTCCGCCGATAAAGATAACGCCGATATCGCAAATAAGTCCGACGACTTTCTTTTTCACGGGAAAAGTCCTCCTATTTGACCATCAGTTCAAAAAGTTCTTCTATTCTCTCCGTTTTCCCCGAAAGATAAAGATACCCGAAAAGGGTTTCCAGCCCCGTCGCGCGCTTGTAGACCGCAACGTCGGTGTTCTTCGGGGGAACGGCATCGGAATTTCTGCCGCGCTTGTAAACGGCAAGTTCTTCCGTCGTCAGTATTCCCATTATTTTATCGACAAATTCGCTCTGCGCTTTTGCCGAAACGAAATGTGTCGCCTCAAAATGAAGTTTGCCGTTGGTCTTGTGGGAATTGACAACAAGCATTTCACGGACAAGAAGTTCAAAAACCGCATCGCCGAGATATGCAAGCGTCAGCGCCGACTGCTGCGACGCTTCGGCGGCGGAAACAGGTCTGTCGTTAAGAAGCATTACATCTCTCTCCTGTTTTCCAGCGAACGCGAAAGCGTTATCTCGTCCGCATATTCAATGTCCCCTCCCACGGGAATGCCGAACGCCAAACGCGTAACGCTGACGCCGAGCGGTTTCAGCAGATTAGCCAAGAATATTGCGGTTGCGTCGCCCTCCACGGTCGGAGCGGTGGCAACGATAACCTCTTTTACCTCATCCCCGTTCAGTCGGGCAAGAAGTTCGGTTATTTTCAAGTCTTTCGGTCCGATATGGTCAACCGGAGAAAGAACTCCGTGCAGAACATGATAAACGCCTCTGAACTCGTTCGTTTTTTCTATTGAAATAACATCCTGCGGCGATGAAACAACGCATATAACGGACTTATCTCTTTTTTCGTTGGCACAAACGGAACAGACTTCGCCGTCGGTCAGATTCTGGCATATCGGGCAAAGGTGAATTACTTTTCTTGCTTCCTCAACGGAACGCAAAAACTCGTCCGCCTGCTCGTCCGTCATGCGCAAAACGTGAAAAGCAATGCGCTGTGCGGACTTCTTGCCTATTCCGGGAAGTTTTCTGAACTGTTCCGTCAGCACATCGAGAGGATTGACGTTGTATGCCATATCAGAAGCCGAGACCGGGTATATTGAGACCCGATGTGATCTTTGACATTTCCTCTTCCGCAGTCTGCTCAACCTTGTTTATTGCCTCGTTTACGGCAGCAACTATAAGATCTTCCAGCATTTCAACGTCTTCGGGGTCAACCACCGACGGGTCGATTTTGAGCGCTTTTATTTCTTTTGCGCCGGAAATGGTTATTTTCACCATTCCGCCGCCGGAGGTAACATCATATTCGGCGGCTTCGAGTTCCGCCTGCTTATTCTGCATATCCTCCTGCATTTGCTGAACTTTTTTCATCATTGCGGCCTGTCCGCCGCCCTGGTTGGGGATCCTTACTTTCATAATAAGAGTTCCTTTCTCGGTATTAACGCTCTATTCAAAATCGAACAGAGGGTTGTTTTCAAGGTCTTTATATTCTTCGGCATTGAGATATTCGCCTTTTCTGCCGACTTTAATGCTTATCGTATAATGGGTCTTTCGCAAAGCGTCAAGCGCTTTTTTCATGCTCTCGCGGTAATGCGAATTGTCTATATCCGTCAAGTCCCGCTCCGTTTTGCAAAGAATAAGCAACTCGGTGTTGCGGTAAACGGCACTGCACGCGGTTTTGAGCATCATTCCGAGGAACATGTCATCGTCTGCGACAAGTTTGCAGAAATCTTCCCATGAGCCGAACTCTCTGTATTCTCCGTCATGTATCTCTTCCGTGGGAGCCGCCTTTTTCTCAGGAGCCGCAATCTGCTCGGACATTACGTGAGCCGGTGCGGGAACGACACTTTTCGGAGGCTCGGAATACTCGGAAACATCGGGCAAAACAGGAGCGTCACCCGTATCGGGCGGAGGTGCTGGAATGAAATCGTTATCATCTGCGGGGACAAACGATGTCGGAGGTGCGCCGAAAACATCTTCCGGGGTCGGAGGTGTCATATCAGCTTTTTTCGCGACCTTTTTAGCGGGTGCGGGAGTGTCCGTTCTTCTTGCTTCGGCATATCCCGCCGTAGGCGCAGACGAGGACGGAGCGGATACAGTGATTCCGCCGCGTTTCAGTTTTTCAAGTTCGTTTTCGAGTTCGGAAACCCTTGCTGTCAACGCCTTGACGCCCTCATTCAGTTTCGGGCGGGAAATTCGCAAAAGGCATATTTCCATATCGGCGCGTTTGTTTGAACTGCGCGAAAGTTCTTGCAGCGTCTGCTGCGCAATATCTATCGCATAAAGAATATGTTCGGTGGTATAAAGTCCCGCAATTTCTTCAAGCCGTTTTTCGTCTCGGTCATAAAGGTCAAGTATGCCTTTTCTGTTGCGGACGTTTTTGACAACAAGGAGCGCCCTGTATTCGTCAAGCAGTTCACGGCAAAGAACGCCGAGGTCTTTTGCGCCGTTGTAAAGAGAGTTTACAGCCGTATAAAGCGCGTCTATATTCTGTTCCGCGGCGGCTTTCATCAGGTCGTGTATAAGTTCCGTGTCGATAACGCCGAGAACCTCGCGAACCTCTTCCGCCGATGAAAGTCCTATAACCTTATCAAGTACGGAAAGGCTGTCACGCACGGAACCGTCGCCGAGACGCGCAACCGTCAAAAGACTTTCGTCGTCCATTTCCGCCCCCTCGGACGCAACGACCTTTTTAAGATGTTCGACAAGCGTTCCCACATTGACGCGGCGGAAATCAAACCTCTGACAACGCGACGCAATGGTTGACGGAACTTTGTTGACCTCTGTCGTGGCAAGAATAAATACCGCGTGTGACGGAGGTTCCTCGATGGTCTTCAAAAGCGCGTTGTATGCCGCAGGCGAAAGCATATGAACTTCGTCTATAATATAAACTTTATATTTCGCAAGAACGGGCGAAAACGCGACTTCCTCACGAAGTTCGCGTACGCTGTCAACGCCGCTGTTTGTCGCCGCGTCTATCTCGATAACGTCGGTAACGCTGCCGTCCGTTATTCCTCGGCACACCTCGCATTCACCGCAAGGTTCGCCGTCAACGGGAGAAAGACAGTTTATCGCTTTCGCAAAGATTCGGGCGCAGGTGGTCTTACCCGTTCCTCTTGTTCCGGTAAAAAGATACGCGTGAGCAAAGGTTGCGTTTTTTATCTGATTTTTCAGCGTTTTTGTAACGGGTTCCTGTCCTATCACATCGCCAAAGACCGCCGGTCTGTATTTGCGGTAAAGTGCCTGATACACCTTTGTTCACACCCTTTCATAATCAAAAAAGAAGCGGGTTCCTTGCTGTGCATCCCGAAATTCCCTTAATGCTGCTCAGTTCCCTGCCTGACATGGTTCGAGACACGGAATCACGCAAGACCCGCTTCCATTGTATTATACACTATAAAAGGAAAATAATCAAGACCTTTACCGTGTTTTTTTATTTAGTTAACAATTTTTTTCATACGCTAATAAAATATTAGAGGAGAATAAAA
>JABLTO010144119.1_pt1 | contig 17427 bp, 18 predicted proteins | sample 7160091 | NCBI WGS metagenome assembly JABLTO01 (sample SAMN14651225, study PRJNA627086) | human gut metagenome | isolation source: feces | host: Homo sapiens
AAGGAAGCTGTGGTGGAAGGTGTTAATGGCTGGACTTGTAAGGTGAAGGATAGTGAGGCACTTTATGAGAAGATGAGGGACTTTGTTGAGATGGATTTTGATGAGAAGGTGAAGATGGGTAGAGAAGGTAGATGGTATATGGAAGAGATTTTTGATAAGGATAAGGTAGTAAAGGAAACAGTGGAGGAAATGGAAAAATGGGTGAACCAATTAGAGTTTTGCATGTAGTAACATATATGGGGCGTGGTGGACTTGAGACTATGATTATGAATTACTATAGGCATATTGATAGAAGTAAGGTTCAGTTTGACTTTCTTACACATAGAGATGAAAAGTGGGATTATGATGATGAAATAGAAAGTCTTGGTGGTAGGATTTATCATTTGCCCAGATTAAATCCTTTTAGTCCAAAGTATTTAAAGTCATTAGATGATTTTTTTAAAAGTCATAAGGAATATGATATAGTTCACTGCCATCAGGATTGTTTAAGTGGTATAGTGCTAAAATATGCTAAGAAAAACGGTGTACCTTTTACTATTGCTCATAGTCATAGTTCTAATCAAAATAAAAATTTAAAGTATTTAATAAAACTAGCTGCCAAAAGGAATATAACTAAATATGCTGATTACTTATTTGCATGTGGTAGGGAAGCTGGTAGATGGATGTTTAATACAGATGATTTCACCATATTAAATAATGCCATTGATACTGAAAGTTATATATATAATGAAGAAAAATCATTAAATATGAGAAAAAAATTAGATATTGAAAATAAGTTTGTAGTTGGTCATGTAGGTAGGTTTAGAAAAGAAAAAAATCATAGTTTTATTATAGATATATTTAAAAAGGTTAGTGAAATTAGAGATGATGCTCTTTTGATGTTGGTGGGAGACGGTGAATTGATGGAGGATATGAAAAACAAGGTTTCAAGCTTAGGATTAAATGATAAGGTCATGTTTCTTGGTTCAAGAAGTGATGTCAGTGATTTGATGCAAGCTATGGATGTGTTTATATTCCCATCATTATATGAAGGCTTTCCTCTAACTATGATAGAAGCTCAATCTTCAGGATTAAATTGCATTATATCAGATAAGATACCGCAAGAATGTATTATAAGTAAAAATGTAAAAATAGTTGGATTAGATAAATCATGCACTGATTGGGCCAATGAAGTTATAAATGTGGATACCAGAAAAAGAAATCAATGTAAAGAAATAGATAATAACAAGTATGATATAAAGTCAAATACTTTGTGGTTAGAAGATTTTTATTTGGAAAATTCAACAGGAGGGAATAGATATGGCAACACTTACAGTATTTACACCCACGTATAATAGAGCATATATACTTAATCAATGCTATGAAAGTTTAGTTAGACAAAGTTGTAAAGATTTTATTTGGCTAATTATAGATGATGGTTCTACTGATAATACTAAAGAATTAGTTGAAGAGTGGATGAAAAATGATAATAAATTTGAAATAAGATATCATTATAAAAAAAATGGTGGTATGCATACAGGTCATAATGCAGCCTATGAGTTGATTGATACAGAACTAAATGTATGTATAGATTCAGATGATTTTATGCCAGATAATGCTGTAGAGCTAATAGTGAATTTTTGGAGGGAATATGGCAGTGATAAGTATAGTGGTATAGTTGCACTGGATATTTATAAAAATGGAGAAGTTATAGGATGTAAATTACCAGATAAAAAATCTACTACTTTAAGTGGTTTTTATGATAATGGTGGTCAAGGTGATAAGAAGTTGATTTATAGGACAGAAGTTATTAATAAGTATCCTAGCTACCCTGAGTTTAAGGGGGAGAAGTTTGTACCACTTGATTATAAATATTTATTGGCTGACCAAGATTATGAATTACTTATTATGAATGAGGCAGTTTGTGTTGTTGAGTATATGGAAGATGGATCAAGTAAGAATATGTTTAGGCAGTATTATAAAAATCCGAGGGGATTTTCTTTTATGAGAAAGGTGCATATGGAATATGATAAGAAATTTATAAATAAATTTAAGTCTTGTATTCATTATGTATCTGGAAGTTTGATTATAAAGAATAGAAACTTTTTAGTTGAGTCTCCTAAAAAGTTTATGACACTGTTAGCTTATCCATTTGGTTATATTTTGTATTTAATTATTTTAAGAAAAAATAGACAAGGAGAAATATAATGGCAGTATATATTTTTATGCTTGGATGGGTAATTATATGGGGGATAATGTCACAAATTACTGCCAGACAAGTATGTGTAGGAAATGAAGTTTATGAAAATAGAGTAAATCTATTTATGGCTTTTGTGACTTTTTCAGTGATAATATTTTTTGCTGGTCTAAGAAGTGGGGTAGCAGATACATGGACATATATAGATATGTTTAAAGAGTATCCTCTTTGGCCGGATGCTTATAAGTTTATAACTGATCCAAGTGCAAGGGAGCCTGGATTTAGAATATTCACAGTATTAATAAAAACATATATATCACAAGACTATCAACCATGGTTATTTATAATAGCATCTATAAGCGGTATTTGTATAATGTACCCATTATATAAATATTCTTGTAATTATGGTATGAGTGTATTTTTATTTATGGTATCTTGTCAGTTTACATGGTTATTAAATGGTATGAGACAATTTTTAGTTGCAGCAATATTATTTGCTTGTACACCACTAATTTTAAATAAAAAGCCAATACCATATATAATCATAGTTTTAATTTTATCTACTTTTCATAAGTCAGCATTAATTATGATTCCAGCTTATTTTATAGTTGATAGTGAACCTTGGAGTAAGAGGACTATGTTATTTATAGCTTGTATTATTTTAGCAATGGTGTTTACAAGTCAATTTACAGGGCTACTAGATACAGTAGTGGAAAATACTGATTATGCATCATCAATGGCAGAGTTTAAAGATACAGATGATGGAACTAAGCCAATTAGAATACTAGTAGAATCAATTCCAATTATTATAGCATTTTTATATAAAGATAGAATAAAAGAAAAACTAACTCCTATTATTAAAATAAGTATAAATATGTCACTTATTGCTATTGGAGTATATATAATATCTAAAATAGCTAGAAGTGGAATTATGCTGGGAAGATTACCAATATATTTTTCATTATATAATTTAATATTACTACCATGGCTAATTAATAATACATTTGAAAAAAATGAAAGGCGGATTATAAACTTTTTTATGATAATTTGCTACTTGGGATTTTTTTACTACCAAATGCAGATTACATGGAACAGTTTTGGATATGTAAGTAGTATTTTAAAGATAAGTGTACGATAAATGGAGATAAAAATGAAAAGATTAAAAATATTATTTTTTATACCACATTTGATGCATGGTGGAGCAGAGAAAGTACTTGTTAATTTGGTAAATAATTTAGATAAAAGTAAGTATGATATAACTTTACAGACCATATTTGATGTAGGTGTAAATAAGCAGTATTTAAAAAATGATATTAAGTATAAATATGTATTTAAACATTTATTTAGAGGGAGCACAATAATATTTAACTTTTTTAGTTCTAAGTTTTTATATAAAAAACTTATTAAAGAAGAATATGATATAGTGATTTCTTATCTAGAAGGTATAACAGCAAGGATTATAAGTGGATGTCCATATGATAGTAAAAAAATTAGTTGGATACATATAGAAATAGGTGATAAAGAAAAATTTTCAGTAGGATTTAGAAGTTTTGATGAAGCTAAAGAATCATATAGAAAATTTGATAAATTTGTATGTGTATCAAAAAATGTAAAGGATGAGTTTTTAAAGACATCTACATTAGATGATAAGAGTGTAGAAGTATTATACAATACAAATGAAACTGATTTTATTGTTGAAAAATCAAAGGAAGAAGTAGATGATATTATATTTGATAAGAATATTATAAATATTTGTTCTGTAGGAAAGATAATAGGAACAAAGGGCTATGATAGATTAGCAAGAGTACACAAAAGATTAATAGATGAAGGACTAAAACACCACATATATATACTAGGTATAGGAGAAGATCAAAACAAAATAGAAAAATATTTAAAAGAAAATAACATAGAGGATACATATACATTTATAGGATTTAGAGATAATCCATATAAATATGTATCTAAATGTGATTTATTTGTTTGTTCATCATTAAGAGAAGGGTTTAGTACATCAGTAACAGAATCTTTGATAGTAGGAACACCAGTAGTTAGTACATTATGTTCAGGTGCATATGAGTTATTGGGAGAAAATAATGAGTATGGAATAGTTGTTGAAAATAGTGAAGATGGTATATATGAAGGATTGAAGAAATTGTTAAATAATCAAGATTTATTAAGTTATTATAAAGAAAAGGCTAAAGAAAGAGGAAAATTATTTTCTAAAGAAAAGACTATTAAAGCAGTAGAGAATATGATTGATTCACTATAAGGAGATAAATATGGAGACTTATAAAGTAAGTGTTATTGTAGCAGCATATAATATCGAAAAATATATAGCTAGATGTTTAGATAGTATATTAAATCAAACATATAAGAATCTTGAGATAATAGTTGTAAATGATGGATCTAGTGATAATACAGGTGAGATTATAGATAAGTATAGTGAAAAAGATATAAGAATAAAAGTAATTCATAAAGAAAATAGTGGAGTTTCTAGTGCTAGAAATAAAGGACTTGATATGTCTACAGGTGATTATATTGGATTTGTTGATGGTGATGATACTATTGAACCAGATATGTATGAATTACTAGTTAGCAATGCTATAAATTACAATGCGGATATATCCCATTGTGGATATAAGTTAATCGAAGGTCAAGAAGAAATATTGATGCATGGAACTAATCAGATTATTATTCAAGATAGAAAAAAAGGTATCTTAGATTTATTAGATGGATCTATGGTAGAACCAGGTATATGGAATAAAGTTTTTAAGAGAAGCATTATAGAAGGTATTAGGTTAGATGAAAGTATAAAGATAAATGAGGATTTACTTTTTAATATGCTTTTATTTAATAAATCCTCTAAATCAGTATTTCACGATGTTACAAAATATAATTATATAAAAAGAGATGAATCGGCAACTACTTCAAGTTTAAATAATATTAGAAAAATTACAGATCCTAGAAATGTATATAATAAGATCCTTGAAATTTTTAAGAATGAAGAAGAAATATTACCTTATGCAAAAAAAATGAATATTGATAGAAATATTAACTTATACAATATTTTAACACTAGAAGGTGATATTGATTTTATAAATTTAAGAAATGAAATTAAGGAATATATAAAATCAAAACAAAGTGAAGTAAAACGTAATAATTTGATAAGTAAAAAAACAAGAATTATGATGTGGGGCATTTTATATTTACCTTTTATATATAACTGTATCTATAAAATATATTATTGTAAAAAGTATAAAAATTAACATCATTTAAGGAGGAATAAAACTATGAAAGACTGTCTCATATCAATTATTATACCAATATATAATACTGAAAAATATTTACGAGAATGTTTAGATAGTGTCACAAATCAATCATATGAGAACCTAGATATTATTTTGATAAATGATGGATCAACAGATAGAAGTAAAGATATTTGTGAGGAATATGTAAATAAGGATAAAAGAATACGATTAATCAATCAGGAAAATATGGGAGCTGCAATGGCTAAAAATACAGGCCTGGATTTGATAAAGGGAAATTTATTTACAATTATAGATAGTGATGATATTTTACATCCTCATAATTTAGAAATACTTTATAAAAATATGATTAACATAGATGCAGATATTATAGAAGGTAATTTTACTACAACGTTAGATAAATTTAATAATGAATTGAATATAAAAAATTCTATAGATAAGAAGAATATAAAAGTTTTTAATACTGAAAAAGCACTAGAAGAACTAATTATAAGTAGAAAATTTCATCAAACTCCGTGGAATAAATTATATAAAACGGAATTACTAAAAGATATAAGATTTCCAGATGGAAAATATATAGATGATGAATATTGGACATATAAGTTATTTCTTAATGCAAAGAGAATTTCAACATTAGACTTAATTACGTATTATTATAGACAACATGATAGCAGTACTATGGGAAAATCATATTCTGTTAGGAGGTTAGATTCAATAGATGCACTTTATGAGAGATATTTGATTATAAAAGAAAAATTTCCAAACTTAGAATATTTAGCATTAAAAAGCTTTTTATTATGTTGTATATATAATTTTCAAAAACTTTGTATGAGTAGAGATTTAGATAAGAATAAATTTTATAGGGAAGAAATTATGATAAAGTTTAATTGTTTAATAAAAGAAAGTGATTTAAGTAAGTTTTCTACGAAGGAAAAAGTATTAATAAAATCATTTTACAAAACTCCTTACATGACAAGTAAAATTAGAAATACTTTAGGAAGGGGAATATAAATGGTCAAAGTTAGTGTAATTGTACCTATTTATAATGTGGAGGAATATATAAATAAGTGCGTAGATAGTATATTGAATCAAACATTTAAAGAATTTGAATTGATATTAGTTGATGATGGATCTACGGATAATAGTGGAAATATATGTGATACTTATAAAAGTATAGATGATAGAGTACATGTTATTCATAAAAATAATGGAGGTCTTTCTGATGCTAGAAATTTTGGTATTGAAGCTGCAACAGGTGAATTTTTATACTTTATAGATGGGGATGATTTTATTCATGAGGATACTTTAGAAAGTATGTATAATTCTATTATGAAAACAAATAGTGATATAGCTATTTGTAATATGGTTAGATATTATGGAGAGACAGATACTGAAAAGTTTTATAATCCAGTAGAAAAAATGAAAGTTTTAAATGATAATTATAGATTTGAAACACTTAAACAACCATCAGTCTGCAATAAAATGTTTAAAGCTATTCTATTTAAAAATATAAAATTCCCATTAAAAAAATATTATGAAGATACTTTTATTTATCATGAGTTATTATTTAACGCAAGGAGAGTAGTATTAACAGGAAAAGATTCTTATTATTATAGGTCTAGAAGAGGAAGTATTATTTCTGGAGGATATAATAAAAAATATTTTGATTTTATAGAGGCAGTGTATCTAAGAGCATTATTTTTAGATAAAAATAATATACATAGCTATGCTGATGAAGCATATTTACACTTATATTCAAGTTTAGCAATAGCTTATAAAAATATAGAAGTAGATGAAGCTGAAGTAAAAAGTTTATTAGAAAAGTCTAAAGTTAGATATAATGAGATTTTTAAGAGAATAATTAGAGATAGTCATTTTAGTATAAAACAAAAAATTAGATTTTTTATATTAAGATATAATCCAAAACTTCATTGTAAAATATATTAAAATTGGGGAGGCATATGTGTTTTCATTAATAAAGAGAATAGAGTGGAGAATATATAAAGAGCTAAAAAAGAGAAAACTAAGAAATTATAATCCGACTATAATATCATCAAACTGTAATGGGGGGATTATATATCATGATTTAAACTTACCTTTTAATTCACCTACTATAAATTTAAGTATGGATACAGATGACTTTATAAAATTGGTTAGTAATATGAAGTATTATTTAGGACAAGAAATAGTTGAGATAGAAGATAAAAACTATCAATTTCCTTGTGGTATGTTAGATGATATAAAGATAAGATTTAATCACTATGATACTTTTGAAGAAGCTGTATATAAGTGGAATGAAAGAAAAAAGAGAATTAACTGGGACAATATATATATAATGGGGATTGATGGAGATAAGGCCAGTTATTCAAGCTTAAAGAAGTTTGATAAATTACCATATAAAAATAAAGTAATATTTACACATAGGGACTATCCGGAAATTAAGTCTTCATACAAGATTAGTGGCTTTGAAGATAAGGATGAAGTGGGTGTATTAATATACTTTAAGAAGAAGTTTTTTATTAGAAGATATTTAGATGATTTTGATTATGTATCATTTTTAAATAATGAAAGAAAGTAATTTTTTACAGTAAAAATATGAATAGGAGGGAATTTATTGATACCTAAGGTAATACACTATTGTTGGTTTGGGGGTAACCATAAGAGTGAGTTAATAAATAAATGTATAGAAAGTTGGAAGAAATATTGTCCAGGTTATGAAATAATAGAATGGAATGAATCTAATTTTGATATTAATATCTGTGAATATACCAAACAAGCATATGATGCTAAAAAATATGCATTTGTTTCAGATGTAGCAAGGTTATATATTATTTATAACTATGGAGGAATTTATTTAGATACGGATATTGAACTTATAAGAGATTTTGGTGATTTGCTAAACTATGATGCTTGGTTTAATTGGGAAACAGAAAGGTTTATAGCAACAAGTTTAGGATTTGGTGCTCAAAAAGGAAATGAGATAGTAAAATTTTTACTAGAAGATTACTATACAAGGAGTTTTTATAAATCAAATAACAAAATGGATCTAACTGCATGTCCAAAGATAAATACATTGAGATTACTTAAAATTCAACCACAATTGAAGAGAGATGCTTCCACTCAAATATATAATAATATAATATATTTACACCCAAGTTCGCATACACAAATTATGATTCATCATTATGCAGGAAGCTGGATAGAAGTAGAAGATATAAAACAAAAAATAGAATATAAGGATAGTTATATAAAAAGAAAGTTAAGGAATCCTAAAATTTTCGACTTTTTAGAATCGCGTTTTAATGATAAAGTAGTGGAAGTTTATACTATATTTGCATATGACATTATGGATCGTGGTATTTTTTATTTTATTAAACTAGGTATTAATAAAATATTTATAAGATAATAGGAGGAGCGAATGATTGAAAAGGTAATACACTATTGTTGGTTTGGTGGAAATACAAAAAATGAAATGGTATTAAAATGTATGGAGAGTTGGAAAAAATACTGTCCAGATTATAAGGTAGTAGAGTGGAATGAAGATAATTTTGATGTTAATATGTGTAGGTTTACAAAAGAAGCATATGAATCAAAAAAGTGGGCGTTTGTTTCTGATGTAGCAAGATTACATATACTATATAATTATGGAGGTGTTTACTTAGATACAGATATAGAATTAAAAGAAAATATAGATGAATGGCTTCAATATGATGGCTGGTTTGCATTTCAATATGATAATACTATAGCAACTGGTTTAGGATGTGCGTCTATAAAGAAAAATAAAATAGTAAAACTTCTTTTAGATGATTATAAAAATAGACGTTTTTGGATGATAATGGTAATATAATAATGCAAGTTTGCTCAGATATTAATACAGAGTTATTTAGAGATAAATTGCCACAATTAACTTTAAATAACGAAAATCAAGTCATAGAGAATACTTTATTTATGAATACAGCAAGTTATAATTTAAAAGCAAGAAATCATGGAGGATTATCATGGACAGATCATCCAAAAACTAAAATTGAAGAAGAGAAGAGATATCATGATACTAAATTAAAAAGATTTTTAAGAAATTATAAAATACAATATTTTATAAAAGATCACTTTGATGAGAAAATATTTAAATTATATGCTTTTATATCATATGATATGCTTGATGATGGATTATTGTATCATATAAAAAGGCAGATTAAAAAATTTATATAGTAATTTTTATAGGAAGAGAGGGTTAAGATTGCAAAAAATACCCAAGATTATTCACTATTGTTGGATAGGAACATCAGAAAAGCCAGAGTCAGTTAAGTATTGCATAGAGAGTTGGAAAAAATATTGTTCAGAATATGAAATAATTGAATGGAATGAAAATAATTATGATTTTACTAAAAATCAGTATATGAGAGAGGCATATGAATCAAAAAAATGGGGGTTCGTTCCTGATTATGCACGACTTGATATTATATACAATCATGGAGGTATATATTTAGATACAGATGTTGAAATCATAAAAAGTTTTGATAATTTATTAAAAAGTGAAGCTTTTATAGGTTTTGAAAATACAGGAACAGAAGAGTTATTTGTAAATTGTGGACAAGGTTTTGGATCTATTCCTAAAAATCCGTTAGTCAAAGAAATGAGAGATTTTTACGATAATATGCATTTTTGTGAAAAAGATGGAACATTAAATATGTTGCCTTCTCCTCATTTTACTACAAAGGTATTATGTGATAATGGTTTAGTTAGAAATAATAGTACGCAAAAGTTAAATGATATAGTTGTATATAATTCAGAGGTACTATGTCCTAAAAATTTTACAACAGGTGATATAAACATAACAAAAGATACATATTCAATTCATCATTTTACAGCATCTTGGCTAGATGAAAAAATAAAAGCTATTATGGAACATGAGAGAAATATTTATAAAAAATATGGAGAAAAAATAGGAAGGTATATATTAATAATGGAAAGTATATTAGAAAAATATACAATAGGTGAATTATTTATAAAGCTACCTATTGTAGTGTTAAAGAAGATTGTAGGATTTATACAAGAAAAAATATATCTACTTATGGATTATATAAATTTATATAAATCTAAAATTAAATACTCAGTGACTAAGAATAAGAAAAGAAAAGATAAAATTGTAATTTATAATACTGCAATGAATAGTGACAATTCTGGAGATCAAATTATCATGGATAATTGCATTAACATTCTAGATAAAGTGTGTAACACTGAAAATGCAATAAATATTCCGACTCACACATATCCAGATAATGAGATGATAAACTTAGCCTCAGATATAAAAACGAAGGTTGTGTGTGGTACAAATATATTATCTGGAGATATGAAAAGATATGGTCTTTGGAAATTTGCGAAAAATTTAGACATATACAATGGAATTATACTTATGGGTGTAGGGTTTTCATCGAAGAATAGTAAATTTACTTTGTATACAAAATACTTATTGAAATACATGTTATCAAAAGATGGAATACATTCTGTTAGAGATAGCTTCACAGAGAAATGTTTAAAGGATATAGGAATTAAAAATGTTATAAATACAAGTTGTCCAACAATGTGGAAATTAAATGAAGAATTATGTTCACAAATTCCTAATAATAAGGCTAAAAATGTAGTTTGTACAATTACAGATTATAGTAAAGATGTACAAAATGATTCAATAATGCTAGATATATTATTAAAAGAATATGATAATGTAAGTATTTGGATACAAGGAGAAAAAGATTATGAATATATAGAGGAGTTAGGTTATCAAGATAGATTAAATATAATTCCTATAGGATTAGAGAATTATGATAAATTCTTAAGTGAAAATAAAGAACTTGATTATGTTGGTACAAGACTTCATGCTGGAATAAGAGCAATGGCATATAAACATCGTAGTATAGTGATTTCAATTGATAATAGAGCAGAAGCTATTTCTAAAGATACAGGACTGCCTATTATATATAGAGAAGATTTAAAAGATGAATTAGAAAGTAAAATAAAATCTTCATTTGAAACAAAAATAAATTTACCTAAAGAAAAAATAGATTTATGGATGGGACAGTTTAAATAGTTCATCTAGAAAGGGAGAGGTTATTATGGAGGTAAAATCAAGAATAGAGTATTCTATTTTAAATATAGCTACGGGTATTGGTGGATATGTAATAAATACTATCTTAGGTTTTATTTGTAGAATAATATTTGTACGATGTCTGTCAGCAGATTATTTAGGTATTAGTGGACTCTTTACTAATATATTAACAATGCTTTCACTAGCTGAACTGGGAATTGGTAGTGCGGTTGTTTATGCATTGTATAAACCTTTAGCAGAAGATGATAAACCGAAAATTGCCTCTTTAGTTGAATTTTATGGTAAAGCATATAAAGCTATTGGTATTATTATAGCTATTATGGGACTGGCTCTGATGCCATTTTTAAATGTTATAATAAGGGATGTTCCTAATATTAAAGAGAGTATTTATTTACTATATTTTATTTATTTATTTAATACAGCTAGTACATACTTTTTTAGTTATAGAAGCTCCTTAATTATAGCAGCACAACAAAATTATATTGTTGGTGGATTAAATTATATTATTACAATTATACAAAGTATAGTTCAGATGATTTACTTATTAATAACTAAGGAGTATATAGGCTACTTAATAATTCAGACGGTTGGAATTTTAATATATAATATACTGATATCGCAAATTGCAGTAAAAAAATTTCCTTATATAAAATCTAAGAATATAAAACCATTAGAAGGTGAAGAAAAAAAATCATTATTTAGGGATATAAAGGATTTAACTGTATATAAATTATCAGGGCTATTGGTAAATAGTACAGATAATATTATTACAACATTTTTTAATGGGCTTGTGACAACAGGTATGGCATCTAATTATACATTGTTGACTATTACATTAAGTTCTTTATTAAATCAAATTTTTAATGGTCTTACAGCAAGTATAGGTAACTATAATGTAACTGAATCAAAAGAGAAGCAATATGATATGTTTAAATTTTTAAATATGATGAACTTTTGGATATTTGGATGGGCATCTATAGGAATATTGTACGTATCAAATGATTTAGTTGAACTATGTTTTGGGAAAAATTATGTATTAGGTATTGAAATACCTTTTGTTATAGCATTGAATTTTTATACAGTCGGAATGCAAAACGCAGTTTGGACATTTAAGCAGACATTAGGTCTATTTAAATACGGGAAATTTTTACAAATTTTTACTGCGTTAATAAATATCCTATTTTCTGTATTACTAGGATATAGATTTGGCTTAGTAGGGATATTATTTGCTACATTTATAGCTAGATTATTCACTAATTTATGGTATGATCCATATGTTGTATTTAAGTATGGTTTTTATAAGAAACCTTTAGAATATCTATATAGTTACTTTAAGTATCTAGTAATACTAATCCTAATAGTTATTATTTGTGGAATATCTTGCAACATGATAAATGGAGGTATAGTTTATAGAGTTATAGTGAAATGTTTAATTTGCTCCTTTTTACCTAATTTTATCTGTATATTGATGTTTTATAGGAGAAAAGAGTTTAGATATCTTACAGACCTTATAAAAAGAATATTTTGTATAGTATGTAAAAACAAATTTAATAAAGATAGATTAGAAGCAGAAATATAATAAGGGGGAATTATATGAAGAATACAAAAATAGTAAATATAAGGGCTTTAGCAATTATTCTGGTAGTATTAGGTCATAGTATAATACTCTATTCATCTCAATGGGATTTATATGAGACTATTAACCAAGTTCCAATCTTAGATAATATGAAAAGAATTATTGATATTATACAAATGGCATTATTCTTTTCGATATCAGGTTTTTTATTTTACTATTCAAAAAATAAAAGAATTAATTTCTTTACATTTTTTAAAAATAAGTTTTTTAGATTGTTAATACCATACATATGTATTTCAGTAGCATGGATGATTCCAATAAGGCTATTAGTAGGATACAGTGGATATCAAGATACTCCAATAAAAAAAGTATTTTTTAACAGTATATTCTATGGAATCGATTGTGGACATTTATGGTTTTTACCAACTCTATTTTTAATATTTGTAGAGATGTATTTTTTAACTTATTTTACATCAAAAGTAAGTTCTAATAAACTTATAGATATATTACTTTTTCTAGTACTTACTTTATTATCAATGATATATAATAATATACCTAATTTTGTACCATTTACATCAAAATCAGCTGAATTTCTTATATGGTTTTATATGGGATATCTTTTAAATAAGTATAAGGATGATTTATTAAAATTAAATAAATTTAAATATTTTCAGTGTATATTACTAATTTTTTGTATTATATACTGGTGGAATTATGGAGGGGTTGTTTCAGCTTTCTTAACAAAAATACTTATGATATTAAATATTTATACGTTTATTCCTTCAAAAAGTAATAAATGGGTAGAGATAATATCTGATAATAGTTTTGGAATATATTTATTTCATTCACCTCTAATATATATAACTTTTTCTATGATACCTAATTTAAGCCCTATTTTAATAGTAACATTGAATTTCATAGTATTTGGAGGAGTTTCCTTAATTATGTCATTAGCAATTAAGAAAACTAAGTTTAAGTTTATTATAGGTGAGTAGAAAATAGTTTTATATAGAGTTTAATAAAAAGGGAATAATCTGAAAATATAGAATAATTAAAATTAGATAAATAATAAGTTGAAGGGAGTCTATATATGGGGAATCAATGTGAACATGATAGTGCTACATTAGATAATGCATTAGAAAAGTTATTTGATGAGAGAAAAGATTTTATAATTATAGGTTTGACAGGAAGAACAGGTGCAGGGTGTACAACTGCAGCAAATATTTTAACTAAGAATTTTGATGAACTATATCTGCCTAAGCCGGATAATAATAATATAAATAATAATGAAGATAGAAAATATCGAATTTTATATAATTATTGTAAGCAAAATTGGGAAAAGTTTATTAAAATAGAGATGCGTAATATAATTACATCTTTTTTACTTGAAGAAGATTACAAATCATTTAAGCAATTCATAGAATCTAATAAAAATATAAGTAACAAGGAAAATATAATTAAAGAAATCGAATCAGATTTATTTGAGTCTAAATATAGTAAAATGCATGAAAATAGAAATAAAGTTAAATGTTTAATTGAAGAAAATGAAGAGAATTTAGTAAAAGATGAAGTATATAATTTTTACTTTGAAGACTTACCTAAATTTACAATCAATTTAAAAGAATGTATTGAAAATATTGATAAAAAATCCTATACCACACTTTATCAAGATATAGCTAATAATATTCGATCATCAGGAAAGGCATTTCATAATGGATTTATATGTGAAAATATACATAAATTATCACAAAGAACAAATGTATTAATAAAGATATTAAGAAAAAGAAATAAAATTAAGATAAAGGAAAAGAAAGAAGGTAGAGTTCTTGTTGTAATAGATGCATTACGAAATCCATATGAAGTAACCTTTTTTAAAGATAGGTACTCAGCATTTTATCAAATTGCTATAAATGTTGATGAAGAGATTAGAAAAAGTAGATTATTTAAACTTAATTTTGATGAAGAGGAGATAAAAAAGATAGATAGTATAGAATATAGTAATAAGAACACAGGAGATAAAATTTTTTCTAATCAGAATATACGAAAATGCATAGAGTTAGCAGATATTTATATAGATAATAGTCAGCAAACAAAAGATTATAGTGAGTTAAAAAAGAAAATAGCGAAATATATTACATTAATTATGCATCCCGGATTAATAACACCAACGCATATAGAAAGAACAATGCAAATAGCATATGATGCAAAAATGAATTCTGGATGTATATCACGACAAGTAGGTGCGGTAGTAACGGATGATCAGTTTGCAATTAAATCTATTGGATGGAATAGTGTCGCTGAAAATCAAGTACCATGTAATCTAAGAGATATGAAATCATTAATTAGTAACGAAGATAAAGATTCTTTTAGTAAGTATGAGATAGAAGATGATGACTTTAAAAAGGTATGTGAAGATAAAAATAAAATCTTTGAATCGAGTAATACAGGGGGTAGGTTATATCCATACTGCTTTAAAGATATCTATAATGACGATGTAAAGAAAGAGGGAAAAAATCAAGTTCATACAAGATCTTTACATGCAGAGGAGAATGCATTCTTACAAATTAGTAAATATGGGGGACAAGGACTTTACGGAGGAAACTTATTTACAACAGCAAGTCCTTGTGAATTATGTGCTAAGAAAGCATACCAATTAGGTATTAAGAATATTTATTATATTGACCCTTATCCAGGAATATCTGAAAAACATATATTGAATTGTGGTATAAATAAACCCAAAATGATTTTATTTGAAGGTGTAATTGGGAGGGCTTTTTCACAATTATATACTCAGATAATACCTTATAAAGATGAAATTGAGTTATTACTTACTAAGTAATAAATATATTATAGCTGAAAAGGAATTTTATATAATTCTAGAAATTAGTTATTTGAGGAGGGATATATTAGTGGATATAAAAAAAATAAAGAGTGGAGAGGAAAGAGAAAGTATAACAGAAGAACATATAAAAGAAGGTATAAGTAAAGCATATGTAAAAGCTATAGCAAGTTTTGCTGGATTAAATACACAAGAGTATGGATATGACTATGGGTTAGATGGAACTTTTTCGGGAGTAACAGTTAGAAATAGAAGAATTGTAGACAATGGGATAAAATTGGACTATCAGCTAAAATCATCTACAAGAGTTACGATAGAAGATGATTTTATCAAATATCCATTAGAATCTAAGAATTATAATGATTTGGTAACTAAAGTTGCGACTCCTAGAATATTAATTGTATATAAGCTACCTGAAAATCGTGAAGAGTGGATAAAAATATCTGAGGAAAGTACTTCTTTTAAAGACTGTGCATGGTGGTATTCTTTATGTGGACAAGATAGTACTATAAATAAAAGTAGCAAGATAATAAAAATACCTAGAAATCAAGTATTTAATGATAGAAACTTGCAAGAATTAATGAGAAAAGTAGAAAGAGGAGAAAACTTATGATAGATGCTAAGTATGAATTTGAAATACTAATAACTGTAAGAAAAATAAATAAATATTTACTTAGTAAAGGCTGGAATATTAATTATGGGTTTCCAAATAAGAATTTAGTAGTATTTGAAAAATATTTTGATGATGATTTATTTTCAATAAGGATCCCAGTTAGTGAAGATTTTAAAGATTATGGAATTAGAATTAAAGAAGCTATAGAATTATTATCTGAATTGGAAGAAAGGCCTACTAAAAAAATTGTTGAAGATATACTAGAATTAAATAAAAAGCCAAGAAAAACAGGATTTAGACAGAGTTTATTTGATTATAATAAGAGGGTTATAAGAAAATCTATTATAGAGCATAACCCAAAAGAATCATCACATAATAGTTTCAATTCAAATCAAGGAGCATTAGTAGTATGCGGAAGATCAAAGAGAGTTGTGGATTCAAAAAAGGATGTTAGGGGAAGTAATTACAAAAAAATTAGAAATTCTAGTAAAAGATGAATTACAATAACGTTAAAATATTAAAATATAAATCTCTTCTAGGTAGAAGAGATTTTATTTCATTTAATTATAAAATATATTGGTTTTATAATAATATTAAGTTTTTTTATATAATGAAATAAAATATATTAAAAAAACAAGATAATTTAAAATGTATTGAGAGTCAATGAATATAATAACTATCTTGATAAATTACTAGGAATAAAGTTGTTCATTATATAGGGTTTATTTAAGTTAATCAGCCAACCCAAATCCCACATAGTCAAAAAAAACAATTAATTTTAAACGTATGTTCAAAATATACAATTGCAAAAAAGAGAAAAATATCATACCCTTTAGATATAAGTAAAAAAAGGG
>JABLTO010107418.1_pt1 | contig 17407 bp, 16 predicted proteins | sample 7160091 | NCBI WGS metagenome assembly JABLTO01 (sample SAMN14651225, study PRJNA627086) | human gut metagenome | isolation source: feces | host: Homo sapiens
AAAAATACCTTATTTCAAATTCAAGAGATCGCTATGTAATTGATGCTGTGGTGGGCTTTTTTCATGCGATCAAGCGCAACACGCTGTTCCTGCTGCCTCTGGGCATCGGTGGCGTAATTGGCCTTTTTGCTACAAGCCGCCTGGTGGAGTGGTTGATCGCAAACTGGGAAATGCCCGTGATGTATGCGCTCATCGGCATGGTGCTCGGGGGTGTCCCATCCTTTATGGTAGAAGCCAACCAGCATGGCTTTAAAAAACGTTATCTGCTGGGAACGGCATTTGGGATTGCCTTGATTCTGCTGTTTGCTGCAGGAGACCGGCTTTTGACCGATGGGCAAGCCTGGCCGTTTACGATGTGGACCGCGGCGCTTGCGGGGGTGCTCATTGCGCTCGGGACGGTGATCCCCGGCATCAGCACTTCGTTTATTTTGATGTATATGGGGCTTTATGAGCCGCTGCTTTCTGCGCTCAACCGGTTCGATATCCCCGTTATGGCATGTGTTGCCGTAGGCGCTGGAGCAACCGTGCTTGCAACCATTGCGTTTGTCAAGCGAATGTTTGACCGGCATCATGGATATGCATATTATACGGTGCTTGGTTTGCTTGCAGGATCCATCGTGCTGATTTTCCCGGGCTTTTCATGGTCCTGGATTCAAGTGCTGTGCGTTGCCTTATTTGCAGGTGGGTTTGCAGCGACCTATTTTCTTTGCAGGAATTCGGGTTCGAATGAAAAAAAGCCGGCTTGACCGCTGCGCTTTGTTTTCGATAAAAAACGGATGGAGGAATCAAAATGAAGAAACGCCTGTTTGCGCTAGCGCTTTGCCTCATGATGGCCATTGCGCTGATCCCAAGCATGCCGTCTGAGGCGAAAGTTTTACCGGGCATGACCAGCAAGATCGATTATGATAATACCGATCCCAACCGCTACACGATTGAGATCGATCTGGTCAACCAAATCATCACCGTTTATGAGGGGCCGATCGGCGGGCCAATCGTGCTGCAAAGCCTGTGCACGACCGGAAATGAGGAAAACCAGACCGGTGCGGGCACCTTTAAATTGGGTGATTTGAAAGAACGGTTTGGGTATTTTGTTGCCTTTGGCCAATATGCGCAGTACTGGACACAGGTGGTGCGCGGCATCTATATCCATTCTGTTATGTATAATTCCACGGAGCTTTCCAGCATGTCCCGCACGGCATATCGGAACCTGGGCGAGGCTGTATCCCATGGCTGCGTGCGCGTTCTGCCCCATGTGGCACAGTGGATCTTCTATAATTGCCCGCCGGGGACAACCTGCAAGATCGACCGGAAAAAGGAAGCTGATCCAGAGCTTGTAAAACAGCTGAAGGCGGAAATCCCTTCCTATTCAAAATATGTGCAGCCCGAAGATACAAAGGCTGACCCAGCGGTAATCCCTGCGATTGCGCGTTACGATAACGTGCCGCTGCGCACAGGGTTTTCTGCCTCGCGGGACACCACTGTGGCTACGCTCTCCCGCGGGCAGAAGATGACGCTTCTGCAGATCGGTTCGGATTGGTGCAAAGCGGAGCTTGAAGATGGCACGCTCGGCTATGTGAAAACACAGTATATCTTCTTCTATCCGGATGCGCCCGTGGAGACGCAGGTCACCTATACCGCTACGAAGAAAACCTATGTGTATGAATCCATGAGCACGAGCGCCAAAAAGCTTGCGACGATTCCCGAGGGCGGGGAGGCTGATGTGGTATCCAACCCCAAAAAGGGTTGGTGGTATGGTTCCTATAACGGTGTGGAAGGTTACCTGCGCACCAAATACGTTCAGAAGGAGACTTCGCTGGTTTATCCGAAACTGGAAGATGCCTTTGGCGTGCAAGAAGACACCGGCACAAGCGGTGGCGTATCCATTGGCGGATCGCAGAGCTCGGGAACGGTGACAGGATCCGGCGTTTCCTCCGGCACGCGCGTTAAGGAAGGGACGCAGGCGCGCATGCGCACGGCCGGCAGCACCAGCGCGCCGGTTGTGGCGCTCATCAACGGCGGCACGCCGGTTACGATTCTTTCTGTTTCAGAAACTGGCTGGTATTACTGCAAGGCCAATGGCTACACGGGCTATATGCACAACAGCTGCTTGATTATGGGCTAAATAAAGAAAACGGAATCGCCGGCGCGTGCATCAGCACGGCCGGCGGATATTTTTATGGGAGGTTGGCTATGAAACAAAAGAGGCTTGCGCTCCTAATACTCGTTCTGCTTTGGACGCTTTTTGCTTGCAGCGGCGCCATGCAAGACTGCACCGGCTTTATCGGGCGCTCTGGAGCAGATTATTTTGTGGTCACGGAAGACGCAACGGGGGAGGACGTCGGGTGCCGCATTACAGAGGAAACCGAATTGCGCATCGAGGCTTTGGCAGCAAAGGAACATGGAATCGACAGCATTGTTGCAGGGCTTTTTGTTACAGTGGCATTAGGAGAACCGGCCGAACGGCCGGAGGGGTTCATCGGCAAATCCCCCACCGAAGAGCTTGCCTGGTATTATGCACAAACCGTAACCATTACGGATGTGGATCCAATGCTGGTTCTGCCGCTGGGATAAGTACGGCGGAAGTCAGCCGCCTGGCTGATACGGTATGCCGGCGCTCGCAATAAGCTTTGGCATTGCAGCCCAGCAGGTTATGCGGTTTCATGCGGCGGGCCTATCCGAGAGAAAAAGAGAGGGCAACGGAAACGTGAAAGCTTATGTCAGCAGAACGGCTGCGCTGCCTGCTTTGTGAATAAGCGAACCTGGACATTCAAAAATGCAGCGGACCTTTAGGCACGAGGCGCCCGAAGGCGCACGCTTTTCCAGGAGGCAATGCTTTAGGCATCCTGTGCGGATCTTCTGATTTTCTACCCACGGGACACACACGAAAAAGTTGAGCAGCCGGGATACGCAACCAAATGGCATGCGGAGGTGCTGCGAAGCGAAGGCTAGATACTGCAACGCCGCTGCCGTTTATGAAATCAGCCTGTCGCTCCAGTTTTCAATTTCAATGCCGGTATAATAATGTTGCAGGATGGCGCGGTAATCCGAGCCTTCCTTTGCCATGGCGTTTGCGCCATATTGGCTCATTCCCACGCCATGCCCATAGCCCAGGGTGGAAACGCGCACATCGCCGTCCACAAATTCAATGGTAAAATTGGCACTTGGCAGATCAAGAGCACCGCGTAACTGCCGCCCGGTAACTTCAATCGCCCCAATCTGTACAGATTCCACACGGCCGCTTGCATAGCGAGAGATAATCCGCACCTGCTCTTCCAGCTTTTTTTCGGAAAGGCTCGCCTTGGGGAATGCCGCATTGAGCTTTGTTGCAAAGCTTTTGCTGGAAAAGGTGGTAGTTTCTGCATAGTGCGCAGTGCCTTCCTCTCCCGGGCTTGCAACGCTTACAAGATAAGGCTCGGCGCTTGCGAATACGTTTTCGGAATTTTCCGTTACGCCCCCTGCCGTGGAATGATAAAGTGCTTCAATCAGCTCCCCATCATAGGTTGCAACTTCTCCAGCCGTACCATAAACGGCTTCCCGGATGCGGCCGGAATAGTATTCCGCATCCGTACCCCATTTTTCAGCAAGCTGCTTCGGCGAACGGTAGGATTGACAACAGGCACTATCCGTGCAGATATCCGCGCCTAAACGGCCACAGGGCGTTCCGCCGCAGGCCGCAAGGTGGCGCAGGGTGAACGTGCGCGCGGCGATGGCCTGCGCCTTGAGCGCCTCCGGCTCAAATGAAGCGGGCATCTCAGCCGCTACTACGCCGCAGAGGTATTCTTCGAGCGGCATGGAGCGCACGCAGTCGTTTTCGTCGTCATATACTGCGATTACGGCGGAAATGTCCTCTGGAATCGGGAGCGGTTCCTCCGTTTCCTGCCCGGCAATTGCACATCCGCGCAGCAGCAGCACAAATAAGCTCAGCGCAAGCGCGGCGAGCCCGAGCGGCAGCGGGTGCAGGAGGAGCGGGAAAGCGGGCGGCGCAGCACGCCTGCGTACCCGGCGGGTTGAAGGACGGTATTCCATGCTTCCATCCCTATGCAGGAAGATTGCGTTTCATGCATTTGCTTCTGGTATCATGGCGCTTGTGCATGTATAATAAAGGGGAAAGATGACAAATCATGTCAAAGGAGAGGCGGAGGCATGCAGGAACAGAACAACGCGGGTACGGCACCGGATAAGCGGGAAATGATCGCCCTGCTTAACGGAGGGGACAAGCGCGAGCTTCGCGCATTCATGCAGCTGTATTCCAAGCAGATCTACGATCGGGCTTTTGATATTACACACGATGCGGTGCAGGCGAAGCAGGCAACGCGGCGTGTTCTTGCCGAAGTTGCAGCGCTCGCGGCGCGCGGCGGTTTGAAAGAAAACATCGATGCGCAGCTTATGGCGCTTACGGATCAAGTTTGCAGCGAGGCGCTGTTTTTCAATGGCCTTGTGGATGAGGCAATGAAGCCCGATACGAATAAACGCGTACAGGATGCTGTGCGGGTGGAGGCGCCAGCCGCGCCGGAACCTGCGGCAGCCGCTGAACCCATTGCATCCATCGACAATAAGACGTGGGTGTATGCTGAAAACGCACCATTAGAAGAGACTGCCCTTAAATCGGAAACAGAAGATGGATCGGATATACGAGCGGCTGAACGGGAAATGTTTGCAGCTGAAATGGAGGAAGAAGACCTGGAGGCAGAGGTTCCGAATCTGTTCGATGATGATGCGGATGATGTGGACGATGCGGCCACGCCCATGCGGGAGCGCTCTAACCCCATAAAGCGGAGGGAAACCAACCGCGAGGATGACGAAGGCGGCGCGGGACCGCTGCTTGTAATCGCGATCATTTTACTTTCGCTGGTGGTGGTGTTCCTCGTATGGATCCTTGTTGTAAAGTTAATGACAAGCGGAGTGCTGCCCAATTATGACTTTGGCTTTGCACGCTGGTTCAACGCGCATGTGTTTGAGCTATATTAATACCATATTATGTTCCTGCAAACACTGTTGACAGTCACGTGACCATGTGTTAACATATTAACGGCAGGAATGGAATTCCTGCATATCCGAGGAAAAGGAGGATTTGCTATGGATGGATTCCTTGCATACATTGTAGGTTGGAGCTTGCCTGCTCTGATGTGCCTGCTGGTAGGGCTTGGATTGTTGATTTTTGAAATGTTTACACCAGGTATGGGAATTCCGGGCCTTTTGGGCATAGCTGCTTTGATTGCTGCGGTAGTGCTGCGAGCAGATACGCTTGCATCGGCGCTCATTACGCTGGCACTTATCCTGGTGATCCTGGGAATTGCTGCATTTTTTGTATATCGCTCCTTCCAGAAAGGTGCAATTTCACGCTCCCAGGTGGTGCTTAAAGATACCATCGAAGAAAAATCCACCTCCCTTTCCGATGCAGCCGCACAGGAATTGATCGGACTTGAAGGGGAATGCTTAACGGCGCTGCGCCCCTCGGGCAATGCGGATTTTGATGGGCGCAAGCTGGATGTGGTGAGTGCGGGTGAGTTTATTGAGAAAGGCAGCCGCGTGCGCATTGAGGCGGTAGAAGGGCTGCGCATCTTGGTAAAGAAGGTTTAAAGAAGGCGAGGGCGGCTTTCCATGAAATTTTGCATGAAATGCGGTGCATTCTATGAAGATAAGGATGGCACAGGCTGCCCGAAATGTGCGGAGAATGCGCAGCTGCATGCTGCAGCGGAAGCGGCTGAAATCAATCATGAAATGGATGCGGAATCGGCACGGCGCGCGCGCAGACGCGCCTGGATTGAGCTTATAATCGGCGTGCCGACATTCATCGGCGTGATTTATTTGATTGTTTATCTCATCCGGCTCATCCGGGGAGCATAAATAAAAGAACCAAAGAATAAAAACGAAACAATAAGGGAGGACTTCATATGCCAGAACTGGTAGTTTCCGTCATCATCATCGTTGCTGCAATTATTTTCCTTGCGATATTCTTTAGCTTCGTGCCGGTAGGCTTGTATATTTCGGCGCGCGCTTCCGGCGTCAAGGTCGGGATCGGCCAGCTCGTGGCAATGCGGATCCGCAAGGTTGTGCCTTCGCGCATCATCAACCCGATGATCAAATCAACCAAAGCCGGCCTGGTAATTTCGCTCAATAAACTCGAAGCGCATTACCTCGCAGGCGGCAATGTAGACCGCGTTGTAAACGCGCTCATCGCTGCGCAACGTGCAGGCATCCCGCTGGACTTTGAGCGTGCCTGCGCAATCGATCTTGCCGGGCGTGACGTGCTTAATGCCGTGCAAATGAGCGTGAACCCCAAAGTGATCGAAACGCCTGTAATCGCGGCGATTGCAAAGGATGGCATTGAGCTGCGTGCAAAAGCGCGCGTAACGGTCCGTGCGAACATCGACCGCCTGGTTGGTGGTTCGGGAGAAGAAACGATCATCGCGCGCATCGGCGAAGGCATCGTTACAACGGTAGGTTCTTCCATAACACACAAGGACGTGCTTGAAAATCCGGATCTGATTTCCCGCACTGTTTTAAACAAGGGCCTGGATGCAGGAACTGCGTTTGAGATCCTTTCAATCGACATCGCGGATGTGGACGTTGGCCGCAACGTTGGCGCGCAGCTCCAGATCGACCAGGCCGAGGCTGATAAACGAATCGCCCAGGCGAAAGCCGAAGAGCGCCGCGCAATGGCTGTTGCGCAGGAGCAGGAAAACAAGGCCGAAGTGCAGGGTATGCGTGCCCGCGTGATCGAAGCGGAGGCCGAGGTGCCGCGCGCGATCGCTGCAGCATTCCGGGAAGGCAAACTGGGCGTTATGGATTACTACAATATGCAGAATGTGATTTCCGACACCAAGATGCGCGACTCCATCGCAGGTGGCGCACAGGCGGAAAAGAAGGAATAAGCGTGCGCTAAACGGTCCGGCACCGGATAAAACGCCCGGAGAAGGGAGCGCAGATGGAAGTTTTAATCGTTATTATTGCGATCATCGTTGCAGTGGTCAACGCGAATAACAAGAAAACGCAGGCGCAGCGGAAAACGCAGCAGCGGCAGGCGAATGCGCGTACGCCCGATGCAGAAGAGGCCCGCGCAGCCGAGCGGTTACGGGATTACCAGGCGCAGCGCCGCCAGGCAGAAAGCAAAAGCGGCAACGGCGCACCAACTGTGACCGTGCCCATACCGCAGGTTGCACCGCATACGCAGGGCAGCGGGGCTGCGCAGGCAGCCACTGCATGGCGATGCTCTTGCGGTGAAACAAACCGCGCTACTGCAAAGTTCTGTACGCGCTGCGGTAAGCCGCGCTATGGTGGCAGCATGAACCATGCGTCTACGGAGGGTAGAGGCCGTTCGCCAGAGGGCGCTCCGACGCCTTCGCAGAATCGCAAAGCCAAAGTTGCGCCGCAAGGCAGAGTGCATCCTGCTACGGCTTCCGTAACACAGCATGTGGTGAAACCGTTGACGGAATCCGCACACCGGCATGTGGAATCCAGCATGACTGGCGTGCAAGAGTGCCACGAGCCGCCGGAATTCCAGATGAAGGAACGGGACGCCTATGCACAGGAAAAGGAACGCGAAAGGTTCCCTTATGGCCTGGATTTTGGAAAGGACGCTGTGCTGCAGGGCGTGCTGTATGCGGAGATCCTGGGAAAGCCCAAGGCGCTTAGAAAGCGCGGCGCATAGTACAAAACAATATAAAACGTTTGAAAAGCCCGGATGGCATCAGCCCGGGCTTTTTGCTGTGAAAAAAGCGGATTATAAAGGGGACGGCCTAGGGAGCTATCGCCTTGAAGAGGGCCAGCTGCGTTGTCCTCGAATACCATAACGGGTATGGCTCCCGCCTCTTTCGCGCCTCTGTTGCCCATCTAACGCTTCAAGGGCGCAGCATCAAGTTCGGCCGCATTTACTCCGCCGCAGGCAGGATTGTTCCCTTCCAAGGCCATCCAATACAGCGCAGGGGCGAATGGGGCTGAAATGAGCCGGCGTTTTCCTATGGCGCTGCCCCTTCAGCGGGGATAGCCTAGAAAAAAGCTTTACATGGGGACAACTGTACATGCCGCTAAACTCGATTTGGATTCGAGAAAGAATGTGGGTTTCACGCCAAAGGCTTTATGGAAAACTATGTTTGGTATACGCGCGGGCGGCCGGAAAAATGCAAAGATAATTCCATGAAGAGAACAGCCCTTATAACATATCAATTGAAAAATGAATCGAACTTGCAAAGCGTTTTTATTTGGGGGGATATACAAGGAGGATCGGATGGATTTGGAAACGCATGTAATATCTCACAATCAGCAGATACAATCTAACCTATAAAACCCCGGGCAGTCTCCTCCGCCGCAAGAATTGTTTACCCCGCACCATCTGCATCTTTAGGGACCAGCTTTCCGCAACTTCCAGAATTCCATATTTGTGCTGGCTGCACCAGTTCCTTCGAGCATCAGCTGTTATGCCCTCCGCTGCCCACGTGGCTCCTGGTTCGGCAATACGATGTGTTGGCCTTCCTCTACACATGCAATCGGAAAAGGGGGTAATCCGTCTTACGGCCGCATCCGACCCTACATAGATATGGCCAACACGAACGAGAGAACCAATGCTAAGGATTTTCTCATCATGGCGACTTCTATCACAAAACGGCATGTATCAATCCAATAGACACAAAAAAGCCCGAATCATCCCAATGTCAAGGCAAAAACCTGGCCGAATGTTGTGCTTTCCTTGCTTTTATGCGGGCTGCGCTTAGCGCAAAGCCCGAGTTTGTTAGGCTCCGGCTGGCACAATGGTATTTTATCGTTTGCGCCGGCCGGCCGCATTGCGCAGATAGCCGCTGCGCTGGCTTTTTACATCGCTTACCGTTATGACGGCATTCGGCGCAATCGACTGCACCAGCGCGATGGCCTCGTCAGCAAGCTTGCGGCGCAGGGTAGAGATAAGAAGGTAGCGGGTCTGGTCGTCGCGCCCCTGTGCGGCAAGCTCCGTAACGCCAAAACCGTTCTGACGGAGCGCCGCTGTGATCTTTTCGCTGGTTTCGCGGTCCATTACTACCGTCTGCATGGAGCAGAGACCAAATGCCAGCCGTTCTTCCAGCCAGCTACCGACGTAATTGCCCATTGCATAGGCAAGCGCATAGGCCACCATCTTGAGCGGGTCAGACTGATAGTTGGTAAGCACATTCCCCGCGATGATGAGCCAGAGCGAGATTTCGATGAGGGCAATAAGGGAACCAATTAAGCGTTCCCCGCGGTTGATGAGCACGATGCGCAGCGTGCCGAGCGAAACTTCTACGATCTTCCCAAGGAAAATCACCAGATATACCCAAATGGTACCCGTGGCCAGAAATTGGGAAAACGCTTCAAAAAATCCAGTCATACGCTTGCTGCCTCCCGTGAGAATTGGGGAATGAATCCCAAATTCATTATGGCATAGGCAGGATGGGAAATCAACCTCCAACGCGGATCTGCGCTGTCGCTACATGCGCGAGAAATGCTGCATCGTGTTCCACAAATACCATCGTGGGGTTCCCAGTGCAAAGCAGCGATTCGATCTGCATGCGGGATAGGACATCCACATAATTGAGCGGCTCATCCCAGAGGTAGAGGTGCGCCTTCTCGCAAAGGCTCCGCGCCAGCAGAACCTTCTTGCGCTGGCCGGCGGAAAAATCCGCCATATCCTTTTCGAACTGCACGCGCGGAAAGTCAAGCTTGCGCAGGATGGTTTTAAACAGGCTCTCATCGATGCCGCTGCGTTTGGCAAAATCGGCGAGATCGCCCTTTAAAAAGGAAGTGTCCTGTGGGACATAGGATAGAATCAGATCCCCGGGCAGCTGGATGAGCCCCGTATGCGGGATTGGATCGCCTGCAAGCAGCTTCACGATGCTTGATTTTCCGCAGCCGTTTGGGCCTGTGAGCGCGATACGCTCGCCCTGGCGCACAACGAACGAAAGCCCTTCAAAGACCGGATGCGCGCCATAGCGGACGGCAAGCTCCTGCACTGTTGCAATCACTGCTTTGCGGTGAAGCAATGGGTGGATTTTGAGCGCGTCACTGCGCTCTATGTTTTTCAAGAGCTTGGATTTTTCTTCGATTGCGCGCTCCTGCCGCGCTTCAATGGCTTTGGAACGCTGCATCATCTTTGCTGCTTTGTGGCCGATTGCGCCCCGGTCGCCTGCGCCGGTTCCGATTTTGGTTGCCTCAAGTGCGTTCGACCAGCGCGCCGTGTGCTCCGCGGCATCTTTAAGGCGGCGGATGTCGCCGAGGAGCCGCTCGTTTTGCGCAAGCTCATAGGCATCCTGCCGCGCTTTATTTTCCCACCAGGTGGAAAAGTTCCCGCGCGTTACGGTGATGTTTGCCCGATTGATGGAAAGAATATGATCCACACAACCATCCAGAAATGCCCGGTCATGGCTTACTAGGATGAATCCTTTTTTGGAAAGCAGGTACTCCCGCAGCATGGCCCGGCCTTCCATGTCGAGGTGGTTGGTGGGCTCATCGATGAGGAGAAAATTGTTATCCCGAAGGAATAGTGCCGCAAGCAGCACGCGCGTGCGCTCCCCGGGGCTGAGCGTATGGAACGGCCGGTAAAGCAGCCCTTCCTCCATGCCCATGCGCCCAAGCTCGCGCAGGAGCTTCCATTCCGGCGCGTTTTCCGCCGCATCCGCCAGCACGTCAACCGTGTCGCGTTCCGGCTCAGAGACGACAAAGGGGAAATAGGTAAAGCGCACGGAAGCGCGAATGGAACCGCTGTATTCGTAGGCCCCGAGCAACAGGTTTAAAAACGTGGTTTTCCCGCGCCCATTTCGCCCCACGAAACCCAGCCGCCAATCGGTATCGATTTCAAAGGAAACGTGTTCGAAGATGTTGTCATAGCTGCCATCATAGCAAAACGTAAGATCGTTTACAGAAATAAGAGACACAAAAAGACCCTCCAATCGGAAAAATACGCAAAGCACCCAAAAGGCAAACAAACCGCACGGCATGAACGCCGCCGGGGTATGCCGAACAACAGGGAGCTTATTTGCGCATTGTTTCATCTCCAATCGTATGGCCTTCTATGGGTTATATATAGCACATGGAATTGCGCTTGTCAAGCCGGGATGCTGGTGGCATACTAGGGATGCAGCGGCGTGCAAGGCATCCCTGTTTGCCTAAAATGCGCTTTGCAAATGCCGGTTGCAGGATTTCAACCGCCAATCCCTGGTTTGCAAACGCGCTGCGTGGCAAACTTGGTACAGAAAAAACACGGGAGGTCTTCGGCCATGACGATGGGAGAAAAGATTCAGCAGCTCCGCCGCGCAGCTGGGCTCTCACAGGAGCAGCTTGCCACGCAGCTGGGCGTTTCACACCAGTCGGTTTCCAAATGGGAGCGGGAAGTTTCACATAGTTAAGGATACCAAATCACAAACCCACGCTTACATTACTTCCAGAACATTAAATTTTGGAGGTACATCCCATGAAACAACTGATTTCCTGTGAGTTTAATATCGACACCGCCTGTGTAGAACTTTACTTCACTGATGAGAGTAGGATTTCTATTGACTGCACTGCCGTTGAGAATGAAGTGGCCGATAACCGCTTTCAGAGATCGGAATTGGATTGGTTGATTTATAATGACCCGATCGCTTATGCAGAGCTTGTTCTCAATGGCGATCCCAAAAGATACCTCAAATCCGTAACGGAATACAAACAATAAAAAATCATAGGGTACAGGAGCACCAGTGCAACCACTTATCGTATGCACTGGTGCTTTACATTTGTAAAATGATCGCGTGATTTCAAAGGTAAAAGTAATGCGTTCGCATAATATTTCTCGCTTTTCACAGCAAGATATGCTATAATGAAATTGTAATTTCGCCACAATGTAGTTTAGAAGATGAGGTGCAAAAAATGGCAGTGTCCTATAAGAAGCTATTCAAGATTCTCATTGATCGGGATATGAAGAAAAAAGAGTTCCGCGATTTTGTCGGCATCAGCTACTCTACAATGAGCAAACTTGAAAAGGGTGAGAACACAACTGTTGAAGTGCTGGAAAAAATATGCCTCAAACTCGGATGCGGAATTGAAGATATTATGGAAATACTCCCAGACACCACTATTTCAAAAGGCGCAGAGTAACTTTCAGAAAAAGGGTATCCACAAAATATAAGTAGGGTTTAAAGCTGTTCCCTTCCTGAATATCATCAGTATAAGTTATCCGCTTCTTCTGAGTGGAATGTGATAATATGTGATGGAAAATCATGAGGTGTTACCGTGCAAATATTGGACAACATTAATAATACCATTAAAGATGATTTGCAGAAGGAAGTCAAAAAAGGAAGCAAAATATCGATTGCTGCTGCTTGCTTTTCCATCTATGCTTATCAAGAATTGAAGAAACAGCTTGAGGGCGTAGAAGAGCTACATTTTATTTTTACATCGCCTACTTTCATTACCGAGAAAACCCCAAAAGCCAAAAGAGAGTTTTATATTCCCCGTTTATCTCGAGAGCGCAGCCTATATGGGACTGAGTTTGAGGTAAAACTGCGCAATGAACTTACTCAAAAAGCCATAGCTAAAGAATGTGCAGAATGGATTAGAAAAAAGGTTGTTTTCAAATCCAATATTACTCAAGAACAAATGATGGGGTTTATAACTGTGGATGAAAGCACTTATATGCCAATCAATGGATTTACCACAGTTGATTTGGGCTGTGAGCGCGGAAATAATGCTTATTATCCTGTACAAAAAACCGAGAGTTTTGAAAATGCAAACTACTTTCTGAAACTCTTTGACGATCTGTGGCACGATGACAAAAAACTTCAAGAAGTAACAGATATTGTAATTGAAAGTATCAGTACTGCCTATAAAGAAAATTCGCCAGATTTCATTTACTTTTTTACTCTCTACAATATTTTTAATGAGTTCTTGGAGGACATTTCTGACGATGAGCTGCCCAATGAGGCAACCGGATTCAAGGACAGTAAAATTTGGGGAATGCTTTATAACTTCCAGCGAGATGCTGTTCTTGCAATTATTAGTAAGCTCGAAAAATTCAACGGCTGTATTCTTGCAGACAGCGTAGGCTTGGGTAAAACCTTCACCGCGCTGGCCGTTATCAAATACTATGAGAACCGCAACAAATCCGTCCTGGTCCTCTGTCCCAAAAAACTATCAGAGAACTGGAATACATATAAAGGCAACTATATCAACAATCCCATTGCCTCTGACCGACTGCGCTACGATGTCCTTTACCACACAGACTTGTCCCGTGAACACGGCACTTCCAACGGGATTGAGCTTGACCGCCTAAACTGGGGCAACTACGACCTTGTGGTCATTGATGAGAGCCACAACTTCCGTAACGGCGGCGAGATCACCGGTGAGGATGCCAAGGAAAACCGTTATCTAAAACTGCTCAACAGAGTGATCCGTGCCGGAGTTCGGACAAAAGTGTTGATGCTCTCCGCAACGCCGGTCAACAACAAATTTATCGACCTGAAAAACCAACTTGCCCTTGCCTATGAGGGAGACGCTGCACAGATCAACGAAAAGCTTGACACCACCAAGAGCATTGACGAAATCTTCCGTCAGGCGCAAACCGCTTTCAATGCGTGGAGCAAGCTCCCCACTGATCAGCGCACCACGGACGCTCTGCTGAAAACACTGGACTTTGACTTCTTTGAGCTGCTGGACAGCGTAACGATTGCCCGTTCCAGAAAGCACATTGAAAAATATTATGATACCGCTGACATCGGCAATTTCCCAAGCCGGTTGCCGCCCATCTCGCTCCGGCCATGCCTGACCGACCTTGACGGGGCAATCAACTACAATGAAATCTATAATCTGCTGATGTCCCTGAGCCTGACCATCTACACACCGTCCAGCTACATCATGCCGTCCAAGATGGCAAAGTACATTGACCTCACCCACAACAAGGGAACGAGCCTGACACAAAAAGGCCGTGAGGAAGGCATACGGCGGCTCATGAGCATCAATTTGCTCAAGCGCCTGGAAAGCTCGGTGTACTCCTTCCGGCTGACGCTTGATCGCATCAAGGAGCTGATCAACGGTACCATCCAGACCATCAAGAACTACCGGTCTGGCGGCTGTATGCTTGACCTGACCGATATGTCCAATGCGCAGGACTTCGACTATGACGATCAGAACACCGACTTCTTCTCTGTCGGCAAGAAAGTCAAAATCGACCTTGCGGATATGGACTATGTATCATGGCAGCGGGAACTTGAAAAGGATGCCGACAATCTGGAACTGCTCTCCCTGATGATTGCAGACATCACGCCGGAGCATGACACCAAGCTGCAAACCCTCTTTGATACCATCCGCTCCAAGCAGAAGCATCCCATCAATCCGGGCAACCGTAAGCTGATCATCTTCACCGCATTCTCCGATACGGCAGACTATCTGTACGCCAATGTCAGTGCATTTGCGAAAAAAGAGTTCGGCCTTGAGACGGCGGAGATCACCGGCTCGGTGGATGGCCGTACAACGATACCCCGTCTGAGAGCGGATTTGAATACGGTTCTGACCTGTTTCTCCCCTCTATCAAAAGGCAGAGCCGTCCTCATGCCGGGAAGCACAGATGAACTGGACATTTTGATTGCCACCGACTGTATTTCTGAAGGTCAGAACTTGCAAGACTGCGATTATCTCATCAACTACGACATTCACTGGAACCCAGTGCGTATCATCCAGCGTTTCGGACGAATTGACCGTATCGGCAGTAAGAACAGCCAGATTCAACTTGTGAACTTCTGGCCGGATATGGACTTGGATGAATATATCAATCTAAAGAGCCGCGTAGAGACCCGCATGAAAATATCGGTCATGACTTCTACCGGCGACGATGACTTAATCAACCCGGAGGAAAAAGGTGATCTGGAATACCGAAAAGCGCAGCTCAAGCGGCTACAAGAAGAGGTTGTGGACATTGAAGAGATGTCCAGCGGCATTTCCATCATGGACTTGGGACTGAACGAGTTCCGGTTGGATTTGCTGGAATATATGAAGAAGCACGATGATGTAGAAAAGGCTCCCAACGGAATGCACGCCGTCGTGCCAAAAGGCGAGGGTGCGCCCACCGGTGTTGTTTTCGTCCTGCGAAACATCAACGATAGCGTGAATAAAGACAACCGGAACCGCATTCATCCGTTCTACATGGTCTACATCAGCGAGGATGGTGAGATTGTCTGCGACTACCTCAACCCGAAAAAGATGCTGGACACCATCCGACTGCTCTGCAAGGGCAAGGACGAGCCTTGCGTGGAGCTGTGCAGGCGTTTCAATGAAGAAACCGAAGATGGCCGTAGGATGGGCGAGGTATCAGAGCTTCTGAGCGATGCCATCAACTCCATTATTGATGCAAAAGAAGAGAACGACATTGACAGCCTGTTCAAGAGCGGCGGCACGACGGCCTTGATGTCCGCTGTTTCCGGGCTGGATGACTTTGAGCTGATCTGCTTTCTTGTCGTGAAGTAAGGAGGGATTGCCATGCTGGGTCTACCCGAAAGAACAGAATTTAATAAACGCATCCCAAAGCAGAAGTTCTATGAGAACATGGATGTCTCTCCTGCTCTTAAGCGGGTGTTTGTGGAACAGATTCGCATTATCTATTGGCGCAACAAGCTGGCTACTACTACCATGAATATTGCTGCCGGGGAAACAGTGACAGAGATTGAAGTGTTTGAAATCCGCTTGCAGGAAGGCCAGCTTGAAGAGTCAGTCCTGCGGCAGATTGACAGAGAAATCCCCTACCATATTCTTTTCCTGCTCACCTATGAAGGAAAAGAACAGGCTTGGATAGGTTATAAAGAGGCTGCTGCGTCCGGTAGCAACAGCTTTAAGGTGAGCCGGTATTATCACACGGAATGGATGCCGGAAAACAGTTTGCAGCTTTCCATTGACGGACTGAATTTGGATGCCGTCTATGCTGGATTGGTACGCCAGATCGCAGGAGACAGCCTCTCTTCCACACAAGGCGAAACGCTTCAAGAATCTGTGGCGCGGGATGAAGCAAAACAGCAACTTTTAAAGCAGATTGCTTCTCTCGAAACGAAAATACGGAAAGAGAAGCAGTTCAATCGACAGATAGAACTAAACGAGAAACTGAAGAAGTTAAAGAGAAAATTGGAGGAATAAAATGGATGCATTCAAGCAATTAAAAATGGAACTTAACTTCATTGAAACAACGCTACAGAGTTATAGTGATAATTCGTCCGCTGTAGCGATTTTAACGCCTTTGAAAAATGCTATGAAAGAAAAGGATAAAGAAGGAATTCTGTACTGCTTAGGTGTTATAGAAGAATGGTACAGAAAGTCGTTTGCAGAGATTATGAGAAATGGATTTGCGTACAATCTTTCTGAACACCGCCGTGCTTTTGAATTAGTCGAAGAGTTACGTAACAAAATGGAATCTTATCAATTCCCCTCCGATAATATGTTCTTTACACAAGGAGAAATAGCGGTAAAGTTACAAATAAGCAAAAACCCCATTATTTTTATAAGTCATCGTAGTTCGGATCAGGAATATGGTGATGCTATCGTAAAATTTCTTAGAGCGTTAGGGGTTCCCAATAACCAAATAATTTATACATCTCATCCGCTTCACAAAATTCCTCTTGACGCAAACATTTATGATTTTCTGCGAGAAAATATAGGTGAAAATGTATTTATGGTCATATTATGGTCAAATGAGTATCTGGAAAGTCCAGCGTGCCTAAATGAAATGGGAGCTGGCTGGGTTGTACAATGCGATTATACGAATATGTACGTTCCAAGCTTCTCCTTTAATAACAATCCTAAATACCATGAGTGTGCAGTTGATACCAAAAAGATGGGTGCTGTACTTAATGGCGATGCACATTGTAAACAAAATATAATTGAGTTCAAAAATAAAGTAATAAATATGTTTGGATTACAAGAAAGTGAAAGTACGATAGCATATTGTCTTGATGTATTTATGGACGATTTGAAGAAATTACAAGGAGGAACTAATGAAGAAAATGAAACTGGAAACGCCTGACTTAACGGCGCAAAATATTGAGAAGATCGGCGCACTGTTCCCCAACTGTGTTACAGAAACGGTGGACGAGAACGGCAAGCCGAAAAAAGCCATCAATTTTGATCTACTGCGGCAAATGCTCTCTTCTGATGTGGTGGAGGGAGACGAAGCGTATGAGTTTACATGGGTAGGCAAGAAGGCTGCCATTGTGGAGGCCAACAAGCCCATTCGCAAGACGCTGCGCCCCTGCCCGGAAGAAAGCAAAGACTGGGATACTACCGAAAACCTCTATATCGAGGGCGACAATCTGGAAGTCCTCAAGCTCTTGCAGGAGAGCTATCTGGGCAAGGTCAAGATGATTTACATTGATCCACCATACAATGGCGGTAAAGACCGATTTGTTTACAATGATACCTTCGATATGGGGGATAAAGCATATTTAGATGG